>ENA-OURK01000234-OURK01000234.1-human-gut-metagenome-genome-assembly--contig:-NODE-234-length-8621-cov-10.913272_pt1 | contig 8621 bp, 5 predicted proteins | sample MGYA00243075_ERZ508840 | MGnify/ENA primary metagenome ERZ508840 (study PRJEB26277, sample SAMN04329866) | human gut metagenome | biome: human-associated habitat | host: Homo sapiens | place: USA... | reverse complement strand
TTAACGGTTGGATGACATTGATGCCTAACTTTACGGAATATCCCGATTTTGATGTTCCCAAGACATTGGTCAATAAAGACCAGTGGCCACCGGTCATGCTTAGTTCCGCTACTTTCAGGTATCCGGGCACTCACGGGGCAATGTCCGGCACTTACTCTCTTAAACTTTCGACAAGACCTGTTGCCGCTCCTTATACGGAGATTCCGGCGGAAGGTTGTCTGGGACATGCCATTAAGCGGCTTTCGTTCTCTCGTCCGGGCTGCAAATATTTGCAGATAGAATGTTGGTTTACATACACGGCGGAGCAGGATGTGGTGGATGGCGGTGACCGTCCGCAACCGGGTTTGCATGAGAGTTCCATCCGCGATTTTGGTATGGGATTCGATGTACAGGAGGGTGGAAAACGTTACCATGTAGGAATTCGCTATCTCAATGCAGTAGATGGCAAATTAATGCAGAAGTGGCAGTATGAACATTCCAATGAAGACATAACCGACCGCGATTGGGCTTATGGACTTGACGGAGACTGGTGTAAGAGGGGAGTCGATCCCTGGTGGTTCGGCCGCCGTTATCCTAATGGCGACCACGATGGATTCAAGGATTTGAAAGATGGTCATCAGAAACTCATTTACAATGAGACCGACTGTAAACTCAATTGGCAATACATGCGTCTGAAACTTGATACAGAGCTTCGTGAATATGTAGAGTTCCAATGTCAGGACAAAATTTGGGATATGCGTGGCATTGCAGCCGATACCGTTGACGGATATGGACGCATCGACAATCTTATCAATCCTCTTTTCTGGGTGGGTACTGATACCAATCGTCGTGTATTCTTTTATATAGATTCTGTTGTTGTTTCACAAGAATAAAAGGAGGAATGTAATATATGAAAATGTTTAATGATTCCCATCTTGAGGTAAAGAAGTTCTTTAAAGGTACTTTCTTTACTCATCCTTACGAGGCTGGTTGGGCAGATGAGGCTATATTCTTTGTTATGGTTGAGAAAATAGAAGGAGATCCCGTATTCGAAGGTCGTGTACAACTATCGCAAGACGGTATACATTGGGCTGACGACGGTAGTGAGCCTGTAATCTTCAAAGGACTTGGCCAACATATTATAAAGGTAAATTCAAATTTTGGTAATTATATTCGTCTTGCCGTCAGCATTGAAGGCGGAGAGATGTTTTTAAATCTTCATATAGCATGCAAAGGTTAATATTTATACTTAGTCTGTTCATCCTTGCGATTGTAGGATGCAGCTCCAATGAGTCTCACTCATTTTTGATTCGTCCGGATGGAGGTGGGGAAGATGCTGCCACTGAAATAGAGGTAGGTAAGACGATTCCTGCCTGGCAGGAGGGTGTGATGGATATTCATTTCATCAATACGACTACCGGTGAAAGCATGTTTGTAATATTCCCGGATGGTACGCAAATGCTTATCGATGCCGCAAGTTCGAGTGTTACGACCAACTCTAATAGTAATACGACCAACACCGGTATCCGTAGCCGTTGGGATCCGACTCTGACTTCTACCCGTGGTTCACAGATTATAACTGATTACATTCGTAAGTGTATGGTATGGACAGGTAACAGTACGATTGATTATGCCGTACTTACCCACTTCCATAATGACCACTTCGGCGGTTATACTTCTTCTTTGCCAAAATCAGCTAATTCCAGTACTTATTCGTTGATAGGTTTTGCCGAGATTTTCGACAATTTCAAGATTGGTACGCTTCTTGATCGTGGCTATCCCGATTATAACTATCCGTTCAACATGGCGACAATGGCAGACAATGCTCCAAGTTGCAGCAACTATATCAATGCAGTGAAATGGCATGTCGCCAATCAAAAGTTTGATGCTGCGATATTCAAAGCAGGGGTGAATAATCAGATCGTTCAGAAGTATAATCCTGCAAAGTATCCTACTGCAAAGGTGCAAAACGTGGCAGTGAATGGAGAGATCTGGACAGGTTCGGGCACTACCACAAAGAAGACATTCCCTGAACTCTCGGAGATTACATACGAAAACAGTAAGAACATTACCTCCAGTGACAATTGTCCGCCGGAGAATATTACCAGTTGTGTGATGAAAGTTTCGTATGGCAACTTTGATTTCTTTGCCGGTGGTGACCTTCAGTATAACGGACGTTCGAGTCATGCGTGGAAAGATGCCGAACTGCCCTGTGCAAAAGCAGTAGGTCAGGTGGAACTATTGAAAGCTAACCATCACGGTGTAACCAACACCAATCAGGTGGATGCTCTGAAAGCACTCAATCCACAAACGATTGTTGTCAATTCGTGGGTAGATTGTCATCCCCGCACCGATATACTGAATTCGATGGAGACAACACTCCCTGCGTGTGACATGTTTATCACTAACTTCTGGCAAGGCGATCGCCCCAGCGGAGTAGACGACCGGGTTACGGCGGAAGAGGCTGCGAGAGTAAAGGGATATGATGGACATATTGTAGTTCGTGTGACCGACGGGGGAAACAAATATAGAGTTGTGACAATCACAGATTCTGACGGGGCAATGACTGTTAAGACTATTTCCGGTCCATATACAAGCAGATAATGAATACAAAATATTATGATGTAATAGTAGCAGGTGCAGGTCCTGCCGGGATATGTGCGGCTGTAGCCGCCGCCCGGCAAGGAGCACGTGTTGCCCTTATCGAAAGATACGGAGTCATCGGAGGTAACCTGACCGCCGGGTATGTCGGCCCTATTCTCGGTAGTGTAAGCAAGAACACGATGCGCGATGAGGTTTGTGCTATTCTTGGCGTCAAAGACAATGACTGGATTGGCGAACATGGAAATGCTCACGATTTCGAAGAGGCAAAACTTACATTGGCAGAATTTGTCGCCAGGGAAAAGAACGTCGATGTCTTTTTGCAATGTTGCGTGTCGGATGTTATTCGTGACGGAAAGGTGGTAAAAGGCATTAAGTGTGCAAGTAACGAGGGGACGCTCTGTTTTGAAGCCGCGGTTACAATTGATTGTACCGGTGATGCCATAGTATCTTTTCTTGCCGGTGCAAAAATAGAAAAGGGACGTGCTGACGGACTCATGCAGCCTGTAACCCTTGAATACACTATTGACGGCGTAGATGAATCGAAAGGAATTATCTGTATTGGAGATGTAGACAATGTCCAATTGAATGGCGAGTGTTTTCTTGATTGGTGTAAAAAGAAAGCTGATGAGGGCGAACTTCCCCGGATGCTTGCTGCCGTGCGTTTGCATCCATCGGTCAGACCGGGTTGCCGTCAGGTAAATACGACACAAGTCAATAGGGTGGATATAACTTCGGTAAGCTCTATTTTCGCCGCCGATCTTGAACTTAGGCAACAGATACGCCTCCTGACTCAATTCTTGAAAGAAAATTTGCCGGGTTACGAAAATTGTAGAGTGATCGGAAGCGGTACAACAACCGGAGTGCGCGAAAGCCGCAGGGTGATGGGCGACTATGTGATCGATGCCGATGAGATGGCAGAAGGCTGCCGTTTTGCCGATGTGGTGGTACATAAAGCATTGTTCATTGTCGATATACATAATCCTGACGGAGCCGGACAGGCGGAACCGACCATACAATATTGCAAACCATACGATTTGCCGTATCGTTGTTTTCTCCCGTTGGGCTTGGAAGGGCTTCTGGTGGCGGGACGGTGCATATCGGGTACTCACAGAGCTCACGCTTCATATCGTGTCATGAGTATTTGCATGGCGATGGGAGAGGCAGTTGGTATTGCTGCTGCCATGAGTGCGTCGCAGCACTGTACTCCGCGGGCTCTCGATGTAGGAGAGTTGCAGAAACGGCTTGAGTCGTTAGGCGTAGAGCTGTTCGATTAACGTAGAACATAATCATACTTTAAATTTATAGAGCATACTTATGAAAAAGATCTATTTGTCTGTCGTGTGCTTACTGATCTCTATTCCCCTTATCGCCCAGTTGTATGTAGAGCCGGAGAAAGAGGTAGAGTGCTCTGTCTTCCTGGCAAAGGAAGGACGGGGGCGGGCACAGCAAGGACTTGAAATATGGGATGATTACATATTCTCGTGCGAGGATGGAGGGCACGTGAATATCTATGATTTCAAAAGTGCCGATCCGAAACCTGTGGCAGGCTTTGAGTTGGCGTCCTCCCATCCGGACAACCATGTAAATAATGTATGCTTTGGCGTCGAGACAAAACGCGGAGCATCGTTTCCTCTCTTGTATATCACAAACGGGAAGGTAGGAAGCGAGTTGGAATGGTTGTGTTTTGTGGAGAGCATCACCCGTCGTGGAAAACGTTTTAGCAGCGAAATCGCACAGACAATTGAACTCGATGGCTCGAAGTGGGCGGAGAAAGGGTATGTCCCCATCTTTGGAGCGCCAAGCTGGCTGGTCGATCGGGAACGGGGCTTTATATGGATATTCTCGGCGCGTAAACGTACTGTGGCGAAGGTGACAAAGCATGCATGGGAAAACCAGTATGTCGCCACCAAATTCCGCATACCATCGTTGAGTGAGGGTGCAAAGGTGCGCCTCGACGAAAATGACATTCTCGATCAGGTGGTGTTCCCCTATGAGGTATGGTTCACGCAAGCGGGCTGTATGCATGATGGTAAAATCTATTTTTGCTTCGGAGTTGGGAAACAGGATGACAGCCGTCCTTCCTGCATCCGGGTGTACGATACGGATAGGCGGACGATTACTGCCCGATACAATGTGCAGGAACAGGTTATTTACGAACCGGAAGATATTGTGGTTAAAGACGGGGTTATGTATGTCAATACCAATACGAATGCGAAAAAGACGTCTGATCTTCCTTGCATATTCAAACTCTCTCTTCCGAAAGAAAAGCCGGTGGCCGAAAATCCTCTCGACGAGATACGCAGGGATCCGGAACGTGCAGGCGGCGTGTATTATGTGACCGATCTTTCACATCCGGTTACGCCGGCGCCCAAAGGATATACGCCTTTCTATATAAACGGCTATTTTCGTCACGGAGCGCGTCAGATAGATGATGAGGTGACTTATCCTGCCATATACGGCGTATTGGAGAAAGCTCATGCCACAAACAACCTTACCGATTTTGGGAAAGCCCTGTATGAACGTCTTGAACCGTTCAAGAAGAATGTGTTTTACAAAGAAGGCGATCTGACACAAATCGGTTATCGTCAGACAAGGGAGATAGGCCGGAGGATGGTACAAAACTATCCGGAAGTATTTGAAGGCCATCCCTATTTGAAGACTAACGCAACGAATGTGCTTCGGGTGGCGGCCACCATGCAATCTGTAAATTCGGGTATTTTGTCGCTACGCCCCGGGCTTGAGTGGGCGGAGATAGACAACTCCCGTTCGTTCCTTACCACACTGAATCCATACGGTAACGTATGTCCCGACAGAAGTCCGCTTGATAAATATATACTTGGTAAGGAAAACAGTTGGTATAAAAAATATCGTTCATATATAGATGAAAAGTTGGATGTGGATGCTTTTTTTACAAGGCTGTTTATAGATGTTACACAAGTAGAAAGTGAGTATGACAAGTACGACCTGATCCATCGTTTCTGGTTAATGGCGTCGCTGATGCAATGCCTCGACCGCCAAGTGCCTATATGGGATATTTTTACAGAAGAGGAAATATTGGTTTGGGCGGAAATCGAGAACTATAAGTATTTTGCGCAGAAAGGTCCTGAACCGGTATCTCACGGGCGTAGTTGGGGACTTGCATCCCGCACGTTACGCCATTTGTTAGACGAATCTGCCGAAGATCTGGTTCGTAAGCGTCATGGCATCAATCTCAACTTCGGACACGATGGCGTTCTGATGGCTATCTTGACAAATCTGCAAGCCGGAACGTGGGCGCGGGAGGCTGGTAATTCCAAAGAAGCGTTGCGGAGTTGGAAGTACTGGGATATTCCGATGGGTGCGAACCTTCAGATGATCTTTTACCAATCAGAAGGCAATCCGGACGTTTTAGTTAAGTTTATGCTGAATGAAAAAGACCTCCGGTTGCCGTTGGAAGCGGTTGAAGCATCTTATTACAAATGGAATGAGGTTTATAAATTCTATATAGAACATTGCGACAAGGTGGAAAAATCACTTGCCGAAACATTGAAATTATCGTATGAAGACTTTTAATTATAATCGTGCTGAAATAAAGGCCGGAATAGTACATTTCGGCGTTGGAAACTTCCATCGTGCACATCTCGAAGCTTACACAAATCTATTACTTGAAGATCCGTCACAAAGATGCTGGGGGGTATTCGGAGCCATGATTATGCCTACGGACGGGGTCTTGTTCAACGCCCTCAAGAAAGACGACGGCATATATCGGTTGACGACATACAGCCCTTCCGGCGAACAGGATAGTATGCTGATTGGTTCGCTTGTAGAACTGGCATGGGGGGAAATAGATAGTGAGCCTATCATCGCTAAAATAGCATCGGAGGAGATAAAAATCATCTCTCTCACCATTACCGAAGGGGGATATAAGGTTGATTTTAACCAATCGCGCAGTGTGTTCTGGTATGTAGCCGAAGGACTTAAACGCCGGATGGAGAAAGATTTGCCGATTACGATTCTTTCGTGTGACAACATGCAGATGAACGGCAATGCCGCCAAATGTGCGTTTATGTCATACTTTGAAGCGAAATATCCCGAGGTGGCAGCGTGGGCGAAAAAGAAAGTGACGTTTCCGAATTCGATGGTGGATAGAATCACTCCCGTAACAAAACCGGGTAAGGTTACAGATGTGTGTTGTGAAGACTTTATACAATGGGTGATTGAAGATAATTTCATTGCAGGCCGTCCTGCATGGGAGAGGGTGGGAGTTACATTCACCCATGATGTGACCCCGTATGAAATCATGAAATTAAGTCTTCTCAATGCGTCACATACTCTTCTTTCTTATCCTGCCTATATGGAAGGATTCAGGAAGGTCGATGCTGTAATGGCAGACGAGAGGTATCGTGCGATGATAAAGCTGTTTATGAACAGGGACGTTACTCCTTATGTTCCGGTTCCCGAAGGCGTTGACCTTGAAGCGTATAAAGACCAGCTTATTGAACGATTTTCAAACAAGGCGATCAGCGATCAGGTATCACGGCTTTGCGGCGATGGCATTGCTAAGTTTGCGGTTTATGTGGTACCCATACTCAAACAGATGTTGCAGGATGGGAAGGATATTTCGATAGAGGCTTTCCTGATAGCTGTTTATTGCAAATACCTGATAGGTGCGCGCACCGAGTCCGGTGAAAATATAGCTATCTCCGAACCTCACATCACCCCGGCGGACAGGAAGTTGATTTCGGGAGGATCGCCGGCCGAGTTCTTGAAGATATCACCTTTTGTGTCATTGGGACTGGACAAATACCCTGTGTTTATGGAAAAGTATGAGCAGTTTTATGCTATGCAGGTAGCAGAAGGATTGAAGGTCTTATTACAGTAAACAACTAAAAAATACAAGGCAATGAAGAAGTTTTTCATAACGGTTGTTCTGTCGCTTTCGTGCGTATTGTCGGTTTCGGCACAAAAACAGACGGAGGCGTCAACGCTTAACCTGATAGGTAAGCCGTTTGAATCGACTCCCAATCCGTATCATAGAGTCGATACATTGGTTTATAAAGGTTTTAACAGGACGGAGAACCGACAACTCCGTTGTTCTGCCGGTATGGCTGTGTTGTTTAAAACGAACACGCGTAATATACAGATTACGACAAAGTGGGGATATGTATATTCGAGCCATTCAACCATGCCGATCTCTTATAAAGGATATGATCTTTATATCAAAAATGCAAACGGTCAATGGCAGTATGCGGCAAGCGGTTCACTGAAAGCGTATAAGGGTGAGAAAACCGAGACATTCACGCTCATTGAGAATATGGATGGTACGATGCACGAATGTATGATGTATATGCCTATGTATTCGGAGGTCATTTCTTGTAAGATAGGGATAGATGACGATGCTGTTATCGAACCGTTGAAGTCCGATTTTCGTCACAGGATAGCGGTATATGGCTCTTCGTTTACGCAAGGAGTGAGCACGGATCGATCCGGTACGAGTTATCCCATGCAATTTATGCGTAATACAGGTCTTCAAGTCGTGTCGCTCGCAACAAGCGGACGTTGCCTGATGCAGCCTTACATGCTCGATGTTCTTGCGGAAGTCAAGGCTGATGCCTTTATATTCGATACTTTTTCAAATCCTGACGCAGAACTGATAAGAGAGCGCCTGATGCCGTTTATCGATCGGCTTATAGCGGCACATCCGGCTACTCCGTTGATATTTCAGCGTACTATCTATCGTGAACGACGTTCATTCGATACAGTTCTTGATGCGAAAGAACGGGCTAAGGCGGCAACCGTAGAGGAGTTGTTTGCGAAAATCCGCACGACCCCGAAATATAAAGACGTTTATCTGATTACGCCTGATGCTTCCGATGCGCATGAGACATCGGTCGACGGAACTCATCCAAGTAGTTATGGATATGCACTTTGGGCGAAGTCAATAGAGACTCCGGTAATAGAAATTTTAAGTAAATATGGTATAAAATAAGACAGATCGGAAGAGCACACGTCTGAACTCCAGTCACCACGATATCTCGTATGCCGTCTTCTGCTTGAAA
>ENA-OURK01000219-OURK01000219.1-human-gut-metagenome-genome-assembly--contig:-NODE-219-length-8814-cov-18.949067_pt1 | contig 8814 bp, 5 predicted proteins | sample MGYA00243075_ERZ508840 | MGnify/ENA primary metagenome ERZ508840 (study PRJEB26277, sample SAMN04329866) | human gut metagenome | biome: human-associated habitat | host: Homo sapiens | place: USA... | reverse complement strand
GGTGACTGGAGTTCAGACGTGTGCTCTTCCGATCTTCTACCAGCTTTTTGCCAACTTGATCATTATATAAAATATTTATTGCACGACGATCAATCATTATAAATCAATATCACATAAGTTAGAAGCATATCCAATATAACTTGCAGGTGTCATATCTAATAAAGTTTGACGATCTTCATCTGATAAAACATCTAATCCTTTCGCAAATTCCATAATTGCTTCTTGTGAAATATTTTTACCTCTTGTAAGTTCTTTTAATTGATCATAGGCATCAGAAATACCATATTTTCTAAGCATTGTTTGAATTGGTTCAGCAAGAACTTCCCATTTTTCATTTAAGTCAGCTGCAAGTTTATCTTTATTAACAACACATTTAGCTAAACCATTTGTTGTTTCACTAATTGCTTGTAAAGAATAACCAAAAGCTAAACCAATATTTCTTTGACTTGAACTATCTGATAAATCTCTTTGCATACGTGATCTAGGTAATTTGTTTGATAAACCAACACAAATATTATTAGACATATCAACATTTGCTTCTGAGTTTTCAAAACGAATTGGATTGACTTTATGAGGCATTGTACTACTTCCTACTTCTCCTTTTACAGGAATTTGTTTGAAGTATTCCATTGAAATGTATAACCACATATCAACATCAAAATCCACTAACACATTATTGAAATGACGAATACCATCTAAAATATGACATGTATAATCATGGCTTTCAATTTGTGTTGTTAAAGGATTGTAAGTTAACCCTAAATATTCTTCTACAAATTTTTTATTAAGAGTTTGCCAATCTAATTGAGGAAATGCTGTTAAAATAGCACTATAGTTTCCTGTTGCCCCATTAAATTTAGCTTTAATTTTAATATTTTCAATATTTTCAATGCTTGAAGTAAAACGATAAGCATAAACTTTAAATTCCTTACCAATTGTTGTTGGTGTGGCAGGTTGACCATGAGTATGAGCTAACATCGCATCATTTTTATGTTCAACAGCCCATTTATTAATAACAGCAGTAAATTCTTTTGCTTTCTTTAACCAAACATCATTTAAACCATGTTTGATCATACAAGCATAAGATGTATTATTAATATCTTCTGAAGTACATCCAATATGAACAAAACTGATTAAATAATCATAACCCATATCTTTTAATTGATTTCCAATGAAATATTCTACTGCTTTAACATCATGTCTTGTAACAGCTTCAATATCTTTGATTGCTTTAAAAGAATCATAATTGAAATCTTTTGAAATAGCTTCGATTTGTCCTAAGTTATCTTTGTCAAATTTAGAAAGAACATCACTTTCTACATTTTCAATTAAAAATTTTAACCATTGAATTTCAACAAAAACACGATATTTCACTAAAGCATATTCAGAAAAATATTCACCTAAAGCATCTTTAATACCTGCATAACGTCCATCTAAAGGACTTAATGTAAAACATTCAAATTGTTGTTTATCCATTCTATTTACCACCTCTAAAATAATTTACACCAGCTTCAAATAATTTTTGATCCATTTCACCATAAACATTTTTAAAACGGTTTTCTCCTTGACGTTCACTATGTCCCATCTTACCAAGAACACGACCATCACGAGAAACAATACCTTCAATAGCATACATTGAACCATTAGGATTGTATGGTGTTTGCATTGTGACTTTACGATTAGGATCAACATATTGAGAGAATACTTGTCCATTAGCGAATAATTCATCAATAACTTCTTTAGGAGCAACAAAACGTCCTTCTCCATGAGAAATAGGAATAACATGAACATCCCCCACATTAACATTAGCAAGCCATGGTGATTTAACAGAACCAATACGTGTATCTACAAATTGAGATAAGTGACGACCAATCGTATTGAATGTAAGAGTAGCGTCATTTTCCGACATATCTCTAATTTCACCATATGGAAGTAATCCTAATTTAATAAGTGCTTGGAATCCATTACAAATACCAATCATTAAACCATCTCTATTATCTAATAAATCACTAATTGCTGCTTTTAATCTTGGATTTCTTAAAACTGTTGCAATAAATTTACCTGAACCTTCAGGTTCATCACCAGCAGAGAATCCTCCTGGTAGCATCACAATATTAGCACGTTTGATCGCATTTTCCAATTCATCAATCGATGTTTTTAACATTTCTTCTGTTTTATTTCTAATTAAGACAAGTTCAACCTTTGCCCCTGCTTTTTCAAAAGCACGTTTTGAATCATATTCACAGTTTGTTCCTGGGAATACTGGAATAACAACTAAAGGTGTTTCAATATATTGTTTTGCTTTTAAAGTTGATCTTGTTTTACATTCAGCAACTTTAATTTCTTGTGTAGGTGCTTTTTCTCTTGTTGGATAAACACTTTCTAATGGTGCTTTATTGATTGCGTAAGCTTCTTGAATAGAAATTGTATCCATTCCATAAGAGAATTTTTCACTATCATTTAAAGTAGCCACTACTCTATAATCTAAACCTACTAGATCTTTTTCAGATTTCACTTCAACAATAACATTTCCATAATTCTTTTCAACATAAGAAGCAAGAGTATGATCTGTATTGAAAGCAGCTCCTAAACCATTACCAAAAGCCATTTTACAAACAGCTTCGATTACACCACCGTCTTTAACTGTATATGCAGAATAAATTTTCTTTTGTTTCATTAAATCTTGAATAGCATCATATTGTTTTTGTAAATGATCAAAATCAAAGACTCTAAATTGATCTTTTTTAATTTGAACTTCCGCTAAAATATGTCCTGCTTCTTTTGCTTCTGGTGTCATAACATCATGAACATCACTTGCTGTAATAGCAAAAGAAACAAGTGTTGGTGGAACTGAAATATTTTCAAATGTTCCTGACATTGAATCTTTACCACCAATTGATGGAAGTTTTAATTCTTGTTGAACACGATTAGCTCCAAGTAAAGCAGCTAATGGTTTACCCCAACGTTTTGGATCATCTAATAATTTTTCAAAATATTCTTGGAATGAAAAACGAATTGTATGATAGTTTCCACCCATGGCAACGATCTTAGCAACACTTTCAACAACAGCATACATAGCTCCATGATATGGTGACCATTTAGAAATCTTAGGATTATACCCATAAGCCATTAATGAAGCAGTTGTTGTTTCTTTTCCTAAAACAGGAATTAAAGCAGCCATACCTTCTGTTTCTGTGTGATATGTACGTCCACCATAAGGAGATAAAACTGTACCATTTCCAATAGATGAGTCAAATCTTTCAACAAGACCTTTTTGTGAAGCAACAGATAATCTTGATAATGCTTCTTTTGTTGTACCAACAAAATCATTTCTTTCTTCTTCATCAAAAGGTGTACTTTCAAAGTTTGGTAATTCAACTTCAATATTTTGATAACGTTTTGCCCCTGCAGCATCTAAGAAATCACGAGAAATATTAACAATATCTTTACCCATGTGCTTCATTACTAAACGATTTGTATCTGTAACAGTTGCCACTTGAACAACTTCTAAGTTTTCTTTTGTACATTCTTCTTTAATGAAATCAACATCATAGTCATTGACAACAATGGCCATACGTTCTTGTGATTCACTAATAGCAAGTTCTGTACCTGTTAAACCATCATATTTTTTCAAAACAGCATCTAAATCAATATCAAGCCCTGGAGCAAGTTCACCAACGGCAACACAAACTCCACCAGCTCCAAAGTCATTACATCTAACAACTTTTTCTGAGACCGCTTTATTTCTAAATAATCTTTGAATTTTTCTTTCTTCAACAGGATTTCCTTTTTGAACTTCAGCACCTGCTGTTTCAATAGATTTTACATCATGTGATTTTGAAGAACCGGTAGCACCACCGATACCATCACGTCCTGTGCGTCCCCCAATTAATAAGACGATTTGTCCATTTTGTGGTTCTAAACGTTTTACTTGTTCTTTTGGTGCAGCAGCCACAACAGCTCCTACTTCCATACGTTTAGCGATATAACCTTCATCGTATATTTCATGAACATAACCTGTTGTTAAACCGATTTGGTTACCATAACTTGAAAAACCATGAGCGGCTTCTTGACAAATTTTTCTTTGTGGTAATTTACCTGGCGTTGTTTCTGCCAATGTTTTTCTTGGATCACCTGCTCCAGTAATACGCATTGATTGGTAAACATAAGCACGTCCTGAAAGTGGGTCACGAATAGCTCCACCTAAACATGTAGCAGCTCCCCCAAATGGTTCGATTTCTGTAGGATGGTTATGTGTTTCATTTTTAAACATTAATAACCATTGTTCATCTCCTTGATTTGTATGAACAGTGATTTCAATAGAACATGCATTAATTTCTTCAGAAACTTCCATATCATCAAGATATCCTTTTTTACGAAGTTCTTTCATTGAAATAGTTGCAAGATCCATTAAAGTAAGAGGTCTTGTTGTATTTACCCCATAAACTGCATGTCTACTTGTTTTATAGCTTTCAATATCTTTTTCTAAGATTTCTTTAAAAGCACCATTTTGAATATCAATATCTGTAATAACTGTCGCAAATGTTGTATGACGACAGTGATCTGACCAATATGTATCTAATACTTTAATTTCTGTTTCAGTAGGATCTCTATGTTCTTCATTTTTAAAGTAATCTTGTGTTACTTTTAAATCATCAAGATTCATAGCCATTCCATTATCTTTTAAGAATTGATTTAATCCTGTTTCATCTAAATCATTAAATCCAGTTAAAGTTGGTACAGATTTAATATCAGGTGTTTCATCATTTAAATGTTCTGGTTTTTCTAAAGAAGCAATTCTTTGATCAACAGGGTTAATTAAATAATGTTTGATTTGATTTAAAACATCTTCATTTTTATCAATGTCTACTACAATAAGTTTGGCACATCTTACTTTTGTTGAAGATGTTCCTGTTAGAATTTGGAAACATTGTTCGCATGAATCAGCACGTTGATCATATTGACCTGGTAAAAATTCAATTGCGAAAACAGATTCTTTTTCACTCATTGGAAATGTTTCATCATAAACATGATCCACCATTGGTTCAGCAAGAATTGTATTAATTCCTTGTTGTAAGATTTCTTCACTAATTCCTTGTACATCATAACGATGAACAATACGAAGTGAATGAATCGTTAAACCTAATTGTTCAACGAGGTTGGTTTGAATTTCATGCGCTTCTGTTGCGTATTCTTTTCTTTTTTCTACATAAATTCTTCTTACATTTGTCATAGAGTTCTCTCCTATCTAAGTCCAATATCATGACGATAGTACATACCATCGAATGTAATAATTGTAGCAGTTTCATAGACTTTCGCAAGTGCTTCTTGTAAATTTGCTCCTCTTGCACACACATTTAAAACACGTCCACCATTTGTGACAAGTTTACCATCTTTTAAAGCTGTTCCCGCATGGAAAACAACAATATCATCACTTACTTTGTCAATATTTTTAATTTCAATTCCTTTTTCATATTTACCTGGATATCCACCACTTGCTAGAACAAGACAAGCCACGTGGTCATCTGACCATTTGACATCTACTTGATCTAAAGTATAAGTCGCACAAGCATCCATAATTTCATAAAGATCACTTTCTAAACGAAGAAGGATTGATTGTGTTTCAGGATCACCAAAACGGACATTAAATTCAAGTACTTTCGCTTGATTATTTTCAATCATTAAACCAATGAAAACAACTCCACGATAGTCCATTTGATCTTCTTTAAGTCCTTGCATAAATGGATCAAGAATATCTTTTTTTAAGACTTCATCCATACCTTCTGGTAAAAATGGATTTGGAGAAACAGTTCCCATACCACCTGTATTAGGTCCTTTATTTCCATCAAAGATTTGTTTATGATCTTTTGCTGAAACCATTGGTACAATTGTTTTACCATCAGTAAAACAAAGTAAAGAACATTCAAATCCTGTTAAGAATTCTTCTAATACAACTTTACTTCCGGCACCATCTAAAGCACCATCAACCATCATGTCTTTTAAAGTAGATATGGCATCTTCTTTATTTTCAACAATGACAACACCTTTTCCAGCAGCTAAACCATCTGCTTTGATAACTAATGGAAAATCAAAATGATCAACTTCTTTACAAGCTTTTTCAAAGTCTGTGACTTCGACATATTTTGCTGTAGGAATATGATGTCTGACCATAAAATCTTTAGAGTAAGCTTTGCTTCCTTCTAAAGTTGCCGCCTTTTTTTGAGGACCAAAAGCTTTATAACCCGCTTTTTCAATATCATCAGCAAGCCCATTACATAAAGGAACTTCTGGACCGATGACAGTTAAATCAATTTGATTTTTTTTAATAAAATCAACAATAAATTCATTATCTTCTACTGAACCAGGTACACATGTACCTAAACTTGCAATACCAGGATTTCCTGGTATTGCATAAAGTTCAGTTACTTTTGGACTTTGTTTTAATTTATAAGCAATCGCATGTTCACGACCACCACTACCGATTACAAGAACTTTCATATAAGCCTCCTAATGTCTAAAGTGTCTATATCCGCTAAATACCATAGGGATATTTTTTTCATTACATAAATCAATTGAATCTTGATCTCTAATTGAACCACCTGGTTGAATAATTGCTTGAACACCTGCATCTGCAGCCACTTGAACACAGTCATTGAATGGGAAGAAAGCATCTGAAGCAAGTACTGAACCTTTGAAATCTTTATCTGGATTATTATGAATAGCATTTTCTAAAGCCCATACTCTTGATGTTTGTCCTCCACCAATAGCAAGTGTTACACCATTTTTAACAATACAGATCGCATTTGATTTTACATATTTAACAACTTTCATACCAAATTCCATATCTGTAAGTTGTTCTTTTGTAGGTTGTGCATTTGTCACAACTTTCATTTCATCAATCATTTTTGTATTTAATTCTTGAACTAATACTTTTCCTTCAAGATATTTAATATCATATTTAGCACCACGTGCATCTAAGTTTTTAAGTTTTAAAATACGTAAGTTTTTCTTTTTCTTTAAGATTTCTAAAGCATCATCATCAAAATCTGGTGCAGCTACGATTTCTAAGAAAATCTTATGCATTTGTTCAGCTGTTGCTTTATCGATTTTATAGTTAACAGCAACGATTCCACCAAAGATAGATTGAGGATCAGCTTCATAGGCTTTCATATAAGAATCATAACCTGTATTTCCAATAGCAACACCACAAGGAGTTGAATGTTTGATAGCTGCTGTAACGATTTGATCTCCAAATTCTCTAACAAGTGCAACAGCTCCATATAAATCGTTTACATTGTTAAATGAAATTTCTTTACCATGAAGTTGTTCATAATCTAATAAAGATTTTTGAACATAGCTATCTTCATATTTATTAGCTGCTTGTTGAGAGTTTTCACCATAACGTAAATGTTCTACTTTCTTTAATGAAAGATTTAATGTATCTGGGAATTGATCTCCAACTTGATCTGCAAAGTATCTTGAAATCATTGCATCATAAGCACCTGTCATAGAGAATGCTTTATAAGCAAGATTCATTCTGAAATCAAAATCAGTTGTATCATTTTTAATCGCATCTAAAACATTGTCATAATCTTTTGGATCTGTAACAATTAAAACATCTTTAAAGTTTTTAGCTGCTGAACGAATCATTGATGGTCCACCAATATCAATATTTTCAATCATATCTGGTAAATCTTTACCAGCTTTTAAAGCTTTTTCAAATTCATATAAGTTGACACATACTAAATCAATTGGATGAATGCCGTGTTTTTTAATTGTTTCAACATGACTAGGTAAATCACGACGATATAAAAGTCCTCCATGTACCATTGGATGAAGTGTTTTAACACGTCCATCTAACATTTCAGGAAATCCTGTCACATCATCAATTGCAATACAAGAAACCCCATTTTCTTGTAAAACTTTCATTGTACCTCCTGTTGATACAATTTCAAAACCTAATTCTACTAATCCTTTAGCAAAATCAACAACCCCATCTTTATTTGTAACTGAAATTAAAGCTCTTTTCATTTAAATTACCTTTGCCTTTCCATCAATAATTTTTATCTTATTATCACAATATAACCCTACAACTTCAGGTAATAATTTATGTTCAATCTCTAACACCCTTTTTTGAATATCATTCGCTGTATCTAAATCCGATATATCACAAGCAACTTGTTTAATAATCGGTCCCCCATCGACAATATTTGAAACAAAGTGCACGGTTGCCCCCGAAACCTTTGCACCACGTTGTAATACAGCTTCATGAACATGCATTCCATACATTCCTGGTCCACAAAAAGAAGGAATAAGGGAAGGATGAATGTTCATAATTTTATTTGGATATGCATCAATTAACTCATCCGTTAAAATTGCTAGATAACCCGCTAAGACAATAAAATCAATATTTCTTTCTTTTAACATCTTTACAATCAAAGCATCATCTTTTTTGACAACCACTGTTTCAATCCCAGCATCTTTAGCTCTTTGTAAGCCATAAGCCTTTTGACGATTAGAAAGAACAAGAGCGATTTCACCATTGATCTTTCCTTCGTTTTTGGCATCAATAATAGATTGTAAATCTGTTCCTCCACCAGAAACAAAGACCGCAAATTTTAGCATAGATCCACGCCCTTATCTCCTTCAACGATATTTCCAACAACATAGCATTTGTCTCCTGCATCTTCAATAGCTTTCATTGTTGCATCAACATCTTTTGGATTAACTGCAATTACCATACCAAGATCGGAAGAGCGTCGTGTAGGGAAAGAGTGTAGATCTCGGTGGTCGCCGTATCATTAAAAAAAAAAG
>ENA-OURK01000209-OURK01000209.1-human-gut-metagenome-genome-assembly--contig:-NODE-209-length-8945-cov-38.727785_pt1 | contig 8945 bp, 7 predicted proteins | sample MGYA00243075_ERZ508840 | MGnify/ENA primary metagenome ERZ508840 (study PRJEB26277, sample SAMN04329866) | human gut metagenome | biome: human-associated habitat | host: Homo sapiens | place: USA... | reverse complement strand
CACCTTCCAAGTCTTGTAGTAAAATTACAAGCGTTAATCGCGTTAAGATATCAAGTGTATAGATAACTATAAATTAAGGTGGTACCGCGAACTGTTCGTCCTTAAATTATAGTTATCTTTTATTTTTTAATACATTGTTTTTAATATATATAAAGGAGTGACATAAATGAGGATAGAAGAAGTTAAACAATTACTCGAAAAAGATAAAGAGACTGTAACTGATTTGAATAGTTTAAATGAACTAAAAGTGAAATATCTTGGTAAAAAAGGTATGATTACAGAACTTAATCAAGAAATAAAAAACATTCCAAATGAAGAAAAAAAAGAATTTGGACAAAAAGTAAATGAAGTACGAAATAATTTTACTAATTTTTATGAAGAGAAAAAAAGTGAATTTGAAACAGCTATTTTAAACGAAAAATTAAAGAGTGAAGCAATAGACATTAGTTTACCTAGTTATAATATTGTAACTGGTGCTCCAAATATCTTAGAAAAACTTGTAGAGGATGTAGAAGAGGTATTCATGTCTATGGGATATGATGTTGTCGATGGCCCAGAAATAGAAGAGGATAAATATAACTTTGAAATGTTAAATATTCCAAAGGGACACCCAGCACGTGATGCTCAAGATACCTTCTATCTCGAAGGAGAAGAAATTTTACTTCGTAGTCAAACTTCACCAGTTCAGGTTAGAACAATGTTAAAGGGAGAAGGTAAAACACCAATTAGAATGATTTGTCCAGGTAAGACTTATCGAAGAGACGATGATGATGCTACTCACTCTCACCAATTTATGCAAATTGAAGGGTTACTTGTTGATAAAGAGATTAGTTTAAGTGATTTAAAAGGTACACTAGACATTATTTGTAAAAATTTATTCGGAAATGATGTAGAAACAAGGTTCCATCCTAGTTATTATCAATTTACAGAGCCATCTGTAGAAGTTGATATTAGCTGTTTTAATTGCAAAGGACATGGTTGTAATATCTGTAAAAACACTGGTTGGATAACAGTAGCTGGAGCAGGACTAGTCCATCCTAATGTTCTTAGAATGGCAGGATATGACCCTAAAGTATGGAGTGGTTTTGCCTTCGGCTTTGGAGCAGAACGCCTTGCCATGCTAAAATATAATATTAACGACTGTAGAGTATTTTATAACACTGACTTAAGAGAAACAAAAACTTTTGATAGAAAGGAGAGCGAATAACATGATTAGTTTAGAATGGGTTAAAGACTATATTGATATTAGTGACCAAGACTTGGAAGAATTAGCTGTAAAAATTACCCAATCAGGTATTAATGTTGAAAAAGTTATAACCAATCATATCAATAACCTAGTAATAGGTGAGGTATTAGAGTGTGTTGCACATCCTGATAGTGATCATCTTCATGTCTGTAAAGTAAACGTTGGTAATATCACTGAACAAATAGTTTGTGGTGCACCTAATGTTCGTGAAGGCTTAAAAGTAATAGTAGCACTACCAGGAGCAGTTCTTCCCGGAGATTTTGAAATTAAGAAAAGTAAAATTCGTGGTGTAGAATCTAACGGAATGCTTTGTGCTTTATATGAACTAGGTTTAGAAGAAAAAAATGACGAAACATATGCGAAAGGTATTGAGGAACTAGGAACTGATGCCTCAGTTGGAGAAGACCCACTTAAATATTTAGGACTAGATGATACCTTATATGAACTAGATATTCATAAACACAGAAACAATGATTGTTACTACCACATTGGTTTTGCTTATGAAATAGGTGCTATCCTAAATAGACCAGTTACTCTACCAGACCTTAGTTTCAAAGAAGACAAAAATAATGTAGAAAACTATTTTACTCTAGATGTAGAAACAGAAAAATGTCCATTTTATTTAGCTAAGATGGTTAAGAATGTGAAGATAGGAGAGAGTCCAGAATTCATCAAAAAACGTCTCCTTGCAGCTGGTATGAGACCTATTAATAATGTTGTTGATATTTCAAACTATGTAATGCTTGAATTTGGTCAGCCCCTACATTTTTTCGATAAGAATAGATTAGGAAATCATATTCTAGTAAGAGATGCTAAAGATAAGGAAGAAGTAGTTACTCTTGATGGAAAAAGAAGAATTTTAAGTAGTAACGATATTGTAATTACAGATGGTAATAGACCAGTTTGTATAGCCGGCGTCATGGGTGGTGAAAACACAGAAGTAGAACAAGATACAACTGATATTTTAATTGAAGCTGCTATATTTGATCCTGTCTCTATTCGTTATACAGCAGCAAACCTAGATCTTAGAAGTGAAGCATCAATCAGATATGGTAAAGGACTTAGTTATGAATATACAGAAATGGCTCTAAAAAGAGCTTGCCATCTTTTAGAAAAGTATGCTGATGCAACAATTCTTTCTGGATGTATAAGACATGATGTTATCGATAAAACACCTAAAGTAGTTGAATTTGCTCCAGAAGATGTTAATAAACTTTTAGGTATTACCATTACTGTTGATGACATGAAAGTAGAACTTAAAAGATTAGGATTTGACTATAAATTAGTAGACAATAAATTTATTGTTACTATTCCAAATAGAAGACTAGATATAGATTCTAACGTTAATGATATTGCCGAAGAAATAGTAAGATTATATGGTTATCAAAATCTAGTGTCTACTATTCCCAAAGTCCCAATTAGACGTGGAGAATATGTTGGAGATGTAAAATATAGAAAATTAGTTTCTAAAAGGCTTAGAACTTTAGGACTAAATGAAACCAAAACATATACTTTAGTATCACCAGAAATGACCAAAATATTTAGATATAGAAATGTAGAAAACAAGACTCTTCCAAATCCAATGAGTGTTGATAAAAGCGTTGTTAGAACCACATTAATTCCATCTCTATTAAATGTATATGAATATAATAAAAAACGTAAAGTAAAAGACATTAGCTTATATGAAATAGCTAAAACATATGATAAAGATTATAATGAGGCAAGTCTAATTGCGGGACTATGTTCTGGTGATTATTTAAGTAATGGTTGGACAAAACCAGTTAAATATGATTTCTATATTGTAAAGGGTATAGTAGAAAATGTTTTAGAGTACATGGGATTTAAAAATAGATATAGTTTTGAGGTTAGTACTTGTACTTCTCTTCATCCAGGAATAAGTGCCGATATCTTCCTTGATAGAAAAAAGATTGGTATCATTGGTAGAGTTCATCCAAATATTTGTAAAGACGAAGTCTATGTATTTGAAATGTCTTTGAATGCATTAATGAGTAAAATTAAACCATTAAAATATAAACCATCACCTAAATATCCAGGAATTTCTAAGGATATGGCATTTATCCTAGATAGAAACACGACTGCCGGAGAAGTTATGACTATTATAAAAAGAGCTGGTGGAAGATTGCTTGACAGCGTAAGCGTATTTGATGTTTATACAGGTGAAAATATTGCATCAGACAAGAAATCAATAGCCTTTACACTTAATTTTATTAATCCTGAAAGGACTCTTACCGATGAAGAGGTAATGGAGGTATTTAATAAAATTATCTTAGAGGTGACAACTAAATTAAATTGTGAATTAAGAGATAAGTAATTTATCTTTTTTTTCTTGTTCTTATCTGTTATAATACATTTAGAATCGAGGTATATATGAAAGTAATTTGTATTGGACACATTGCTTATGACCTTACTTTTCCTGTTTCAAGAATTCCAGAAGAAAATACCAAAATTAGAACTACACACCATATAGAATGTGGAGGAGGCCCAATGCGTAATGCAGCTCTTCCTCTAGCTTTCTGGCATTCAAACGTTGAATTATGTGGGATGATAGGCAACGATTATCAAGGTGAACAAATAATTAATGAACTTAAACATCTAGGAATTGGTACTAAATATATTGTAAAAAGAAATGACATTCCAACTGATCAAGCAGTTATTCTTGCTACTACAAATGGTACAAGGACAATTGTTACTTCCGTAAAACCTAAAGAACATCCACTGATAAAAATTTCTGAAAATTTTGATGGTATTCTAATTGATGGAGAAGAGTATCAAACATCCCAACAAGTCTTAAAAAACAATAAAACCGCCTTATCTATTATTGATGCCGGAAAGTATAACAGCGAAGTTATATCATTAGCTCATAAAGTAAATGTTGTAGCCTGCAGTAAAGAGTTTGCTGAAAAATTCTCTCAAGAAAAGATTGACCCATCAAACATGGAACAATTAAAAAACATTCATCGAAAATTAGAGAATGAATTTAAAAATATAGTAATTATTACCCTAGAGGAATATGGTTCATTCACAAAAATAGGTAACGAATATAAATTAATCCCCAGTATGAAAGTAAATACTGTTGATTCATCTGGGGCTGGCGATATTTTTCATGGAGCTTTGCTATATTTTATGCTAATGAACTATTCTCTAGAAGATTCTATCAAACTTTCAAATATCTGTGGTGCTTTAGCAACTACAAGGCTTGGCAACAAAGATTTTAATTTTTCTCTAACTAAAATACTTAAATATGGAGGCGTCAATGATATTATCTAGTTATCCTACAATAGATTTACATGGTTGTGATAGAGATTATGCTGTTTATTTAGTAAAAGATTTTATAAATGACAACTATAAATTACAAAAACATACTATCGTTATAATTCATGGCATAGGAAATGGTATCTTAAAAAATGCTGTTCATAAACACTTAAAAAATAACCATTTAGTAAAAGAGTTTCATGTCGACGTAATAAATACAGGGTGTACGGTAGTTGATTTAGATCTCAATTAAAAGTTAAACTATGAAAGTTTAACTTTTTTATATAAAATAGTAATAACAGCGCATCTTGCGCTTATTAATAAAATGTGTTATTATATCAAAACAAATACAGAGGGGATAATAAAGGATATACCCAAAGTATATAAATAAGTTAAAAAGCCTTATAATACAAGGGATTGATGAATGTTTGAATTTTATTAAAATTTGATAAACACCAAGAAAAAATCAAATTATTATACGGTAAAATATAATTACGGAGATGATTAAAATGAATAGTCAAGATTTAACTTTATTGTCAGAAGGACAAATTTGGGGAAACGATAGTGAATCCCAATTAGAAGTAATTAGAAAATATGGAACAAAAGCTGCAATTACAGATTTATGTGTTTTAACAGGTAGTTATTTATGTGAAGATACTGATTATAATATAGATGAAGATAAATCTTTAACTGGTAGAACTAGTTGGTTTTGGACTAGATCTGATGATGGCAATAATGATGTCCGCACGGCCGAGGAGGATGGTATTAGGCACATCAAGTGTAGGTATAAACGCCATGGTGCTGTTCGCCCAGCTTTGCAATCTTCTGTAATCTTTTCCCAAATCTCCCCGAACAGAGTGAGGGGATACAATGAAACAGAAGAAGTAGAATATGGAGAATATCCTCAAAATGCTGCTGATTCAAGAATGCAAAGTATACTAGAGGCAGAATATATACTAAAGGCAGAATATAATAGAGGAATGAATAAAACAGGAAGAAGTTACACTTTTGATTCTGTAAAATATGATGACTATAATACAGGCTTTAAACCTGTAACCTATGAAGAATACGAATATCAAGGAAAGGAATATATTCGTATAAAAGCTAACTCTGTTTTTGGTGGCAAGAGATTCCTGCTTTCAAATGGTGTTAAATATAGAAATGGTGATTACGTTTGGGTAGAAGTATCACCGGTTAAATGGTTGATAGATGATAGAACAGGAATTTTAATTTCAAAAAAAGGATTGGTTTCTGGTATAAGGTTTCTTGATAAAAATACTAATTATAAAGGTGATTTTGATAGAACAGAAATGAAAGAATATCTTGATAGATATATGCTTCGAGATTTAACTCAAACTGTAACATTTACTCGTGTTCAAGATATGACACCAGAAGAAAAAGCTCAATTTGAAGAAGAACAAAAACAAGCTGAAAGAAGAAGAAACCCTTATGGTTTAAAATTTGGACCAGTAAGTGAAGAAGAAATCATAAGAGGAGCAATAGAAAGTGGTGTAGCGGTATTCTTGCATGGCCCTTCATCAGAGGGTAAATCTGCAAGAGTAAAACAAATTGATCCTACTTGCGAAATAATATATCTTCGTAATGCGACACCAGAAAGTTTAAATGGTAAAAGTGTATATAATGGATCAACAGGAGAAATGATGGATATTCCACCAACATGGCTTAAGAAATTACAAGAAAAGTGTGAAAAGGAACCAGATAGACTTCATGTAGTATTCTTTGATGAAATAACAAATGCACTACCAAGTATTCAAGGTATAGCGTTTAATATAGTTTTAGATAGAGAAGTAAATGGTATTTGGAAATTACCAGAAAATGCTAGAATTGTAGCAGCAGGAAATGATATGAAAGATTCATTAGCTGCAAATCAGTTAGCAGAACCATTATTCAATAGATTTGCTCATGTATATATTAAAACAACAACCGAAGGTTGGTTAAAGTGGGCAAGTGAACATAATATACATCCAGCAATTTATTCTTATATTGCTTATAAGAAGGGTGAAACACTCCGACGCAAGTATGATGGCAAGAAACCTAATGCTGATCCTAGAAAGTGGGAAATGGCTTCTAAAATGCTTTATGCAACAGGATATCCAGAAATGTTAAGGGCATTAGTAGGTGAAGATATAACAAGAGAATTTGTTGAGTTTTGTAATCAACAAGTAATAACATTAGATGATGTAATAAATGGAAATTATACCGATAGAGATATACAGTCATTAAATACTGCTGAAAGATATGCAACAACTATGGGATTAACACGGGTAGATGATAATAATTTAGAAAAAGTTAGAGGATTCGTTACAGGCTTAGGAGCAGAGTTTGGAGCAATTTTTGATGCTTTATGGACACATGGCGATGAAAGTAAATTAGAAAGACTTGCAGAAGCAAAACTTGCTGAAATGCCGGGAGGAGGTATAAGAAGATAATGGAAAACAAGAAAGAAATATTATTATCATATATTAAAGCAAATGTTGCACCAATATTAGTTGATTTTATATCTGGTAAGGATTTGAATGGTGCAGTTGTAGTACCTGCCAATGTTGATATTAAAGAGTTAAATGGTCATTATGATGGAGCAGATTTTATGCCTCCTAAATGGCTTAACGAAATATTAAGTACAAATGCCAGTAAAATATTAGTAATTGATAAAATTGATTCGATTTCTAAAGAAGAACAATTAAAGTTTTGTGAATTATTAGAACATAGGAAAATATCTACATTTGAATTACCTAAAAGTTGTATAATAATTGTTACTGCAAATGAAATAAATAAAGATAAAATAAGTGAAGAAATATTTTCATTAGTTGCACGAATTTGAGGTGTAAGTTATGAAATATGATATAGCAGCATTAAAAAGAAAAATGCTTGTTAAATATCCTTTTTTTGGGAGTGTAGTAGCAAGTGTAGGTTATAAAGAAAATAAAGATATACAAACCGTAGGTACAGATGGAGAAACAATATATTATAATCCGGAATATTTAGAGGGATTAAGTGTTGAGGAACAAACTTTTATATTTGCCCATGAAGTATGTCATATTGCATTCAATCATATATTAAGAAGTGAAGGTAAGAATCCTGAATTATGGCATATTGCTACTGATGGTGTTATTAATCAATTTTTAAAACGAGATGGTTTAAAAATGGCACCCGGTGTTGTTGATATGGCAGAAGCTATTAATTATGACGCTGAACAATTATATGAAAAATTATTACAAGAAAAACAACAAAGACAACAACAAAGTGGACAAGGCAATAGTCAACAAAATCACCAACAAAGTAGTGGTGGTAGTCAAGGTGAAAATAATCAACAACAACCTCAATCACAACAACAAGGTAATTTAGGTAGTGGAGGTTCACAAGGGCAAGAAAAGCAATCACAAGAACAGAGTGGTGGTGAATCTGGGGAAGATTCACAAAAAGAAGATAAATCAAAACAAGATGTTGGGCATGATACTCACAGTATGTGGGAACAAGCAGTAAAAAAACATAAAGAACAACGAGAAAAAACTGATAAAAAAGAGAGTTTATTAGACAAATTATTAGGAAAAGATAAAGAGAAAACTGAACTTGAAAAGAAACAAGAAGAACTTGAAAGTATGGGAGAAAAAGATGCTTTTAAAAAGAACCTTGAAGATAAGAAGAAACAGCTAGAAGAATTAAAAGAGGTAATTTCAAAACAAGCATCACAAGCAGGCACATCAACGAATAGAGATATTAGAACAGTTAATGATATAGGTACTGCTAAACCAATAATTGATTGGCGTTATGTTTTAAGGGAGGCAATTAAGTATGATGTTGATTGGTCTTATAAAAATGCAACATTAGAAGATGGTGTAGTTAGTGCTAATTTAGAAGAACAGCCAATGCCAGAAACTGAAATTGTTCTTGATACAAGTGGCTCAATAAATGAAGTATTCTTAAAGAACTTTTTAAGAGAATGTAAAAATATATTACAACATACTAAATTAAAAGTTGGATGTTTTGATACAGAATTTTATGGATTTCATGAGATTAGAACAGAAGAAGATATAGAAAAAATGCGATTTGAAGGTGGAGGAGGTACTAACTTTGACGTTGCTGTAGGTGCTTTTTCAAGACGAGTTGAAAATAAAATAATTTTCACTGATGGTAAAGCTTCAATGCCAGATATGCCACTTGATGCAATATGGATAGTTTTTGGTGGTGAAAAAATTAATCCCAAAGGTGGTAAAGTAATTTATATAGACAACGAACAACTTGAAAGACTATATAATTATCAAATGACTAATGAAACAAAAGGAAGGTCAAGGTAAAACAAAGATTTAGAAAAAATTCTGAATCTTTTTTGTATAATTTTAATCTTCCTTTATATATAATGAGAATCATTTTATTTGTATACGATATCCTATAAATGGTCAGATCT
>ENA-OURK01000205-OURK01000205.1-human-gut-metagenome-genome-assembly--contig:-NODE-205-length-8989-cov-155.061602_pt1 | contig 8989 bp, 9 predicted proteins | sample MGYA00243075_ERZ508840 | MGnify/ENA primary metagenome ERZ508840 (study PRJEB26277, sample SAMN04329866) | human gut metagenome | biome: human-associated habitat | host: Homo sapiens | place: USA... | reverse complement strand
AGACAGGCGGTTACGGAAAAGTTGAAGACTATGTAAAGGCAGCCGTAGAAGCTCTCCAGCCTATCATTGATACGGTAGGCGGGATTGACAAGATTAAGGCAATGGGTATCGGTGCGCCAAACGCAAACTATTATAATGGAACCATTGAATTCGCTCCAAATCTTCCTTGGGCACACGACGGAGTGGTACCATTGGCCGACTTGTTCAGCAAAGCCCTCGGCGGCTTGCCTGTAGGTATGACCAATGATGCCAACGCTGCTGCGCTCGGCGAGATGACATACGGTGTAGCAAGAGGCATGAAAAACTTCATCGACGTTACGCTCGGTACAGGCGTTGGCTCTGGTATCGTCATCAACGGACAGATGGTTTACGGCTGCGACGGATTCGCAGGCGAATTGGGTCACGTTACCATGGTACGTGGCAAAGAGGGCCGTACCTGCGGATGTGGCCGTACAGGATGTCTCGAAGCTTACTGCTCTGCCACTGGTGTGGCTCGCACAGCACGCGAGTTCCTCGAGAAGAGCGATGAGCCTTCATTGCTCCGCGAGATGAACCCTGAGGATATTACATCTTATGATGTGAGCGTTGCTGCAGGCAAGGGCGACAAGCTGGCACTGCGTGTATACGAGTTTACCGGCAAGATGCTCGGTGAGGCTTGTGCTGATTTCGCAGCTTTCTCTTCACCAGAGGCTTTCGTCTTCTTCGGTGGTCTGACCAAGGCTGGCGACCTCATCATGAAACCTATCCAGAAGGCTTATGATGAGCACGTGCTCCGCACCTTCAAGGGTAAGGCTAAATTCCTTGTTTCTACCCTTGATGGTAGTTCTGCTGCCGTACTCGGTGCGAGTGCTGTGGCTTGGGATATGTAAATATTTTTAAAGATTAAGAAGGTTATTAGAGACCTTTCCTTTATTGGGAAAGGTACTCTTTCAGGTTAGATTCCACTCGTGAAACTCGTGAGAGGATTGTAGCAAGAATTAAAATTGTTAATTGTAAAAGCCTGGCACTCGAGAGAGCGTCAGGCTTTGCTTTTTCTTATCATAAAACAAAAAAAACTCAACAACCACCATGCGGTCATGGTGGTCATTAAAGTCATTGGTCATTAAGGTCATTAAGCTTTTTCCAACCAGTTTCTCACCATCTTCTTGCCGTCTGGCGTCAGCACGCTTTCCGGATGAAACTGTATACCATGAATATCATAGTTCTTATGCTTCAGACCCATGATGCAACCATCATCGCTTACGGCCGTAACGTCCAGGCAGTCAGGGAATCCCGAGCGGTCTACCACCCAAGAGTGGTATCTGCCAATCTCTATGCGCTTGTCCAACCCGTCGAAAATAACATCGTTGCCAAACTGGGTGCAAGGGGTTGCCACTCCATGATACACCTCAGAAAGATTGGTAAGCTTGGCTCCAAACGCCTCGCCTATGGCCTGATGACCCAGACATACGCCCAGCATCGGCTTGCGGCCTGCATACTTGCGGATAACATCCATCAGCAGTCCCGCCTCCGACGGAATGCCCGGACCCGGACTCAGAATGATCTTGTCGAAGCGCTCCAGCTCCGGCAACTGGAACTGGTCGTTGCGGAACACCATAACGTCAGCTCCCAACTCCTTTACCAGATGGGCCAGATTATAGGTAAAGGAATCGTAATTATCTATGATTACTACTTTCATCTTTTGTCAATGTTAAATGTTAAATTAGAGCTTCTCTGCAATGTGAATCGCCTTGGTCAGCGCACCGAGCTTGTTGTTACACTCTTCTAGCTCATACTCATCATTGCTCTTTGCCACTACTCCACTACCCGCTTGGAACCAGAGTTCGCCGTTTCGGCTAATGAAGGTACGTATCACGATGGCCTGATTCAGGTCGCCGTTCAGACCGATGAAACCGATACAGCCTCCGTAGGCACCGCGGTTATGAGGCTCCAGCTCTGATATAATCTGCATCGCTCTCACCTTAGGCGCACCGCTCAGCGTGCCGGCAGGGAAGGTATCAATAAACTCCTTGATGTGGTCGGCATGCTCATCCAACTCTCCACTCACACGGCTCACGAGATGGATAACATGACTGTAGAACTGCATGTCCTTGTAGAAATCTACCTTCACCCCATGGCAGTTGCGGCTCAAATCATTGCGTGCCAGATCTACCAGCATCACGTGCTCGGCATTCTCCTTCGGGTCGTTGCGCAGGAATTCGGCAGCCTTGCGGTCCTGCTCCATATCTCCTGTGCGTCGGGTGGTTCCGGCAATCGGGTCAATGAACGCCTTGTTGCCCACGATGCGGTTATGGGTTTCAGGCGAAGAACCGAAGATGCGGAAACCGCCGAAGTCGAAATAGAAGAGGTAAGGCGAAGGGTTGATGCTGCGCAGCGCACGGTAGAGTTTGAAATCATCGCCCTCATATTTCTGTACGAAGCGGCGACTCACCACAATCTGGAATACATCTCCGCGTAGGCAGTGCTGTATGCATCGGCGTATGTTTGCCTTGTGCTCCTCATCGGTGAGCGTAGAGGTGGTTTCGCCCACCGGGTGGAAATCATAAGGTTTCACATTGGCCTTGTTCACCGCCTTGAGCAGTTCGTCGAGCTCTGGAAGTGAAGAGTGAGGATCTTCACTTTCCTGGAGCGCAATGAGCTCCATGGTGTTGTTGAAATGGTCGAAGACGATGATGTCCTTATACATGATGTAATAGATGTCGGGCGCATCATTCTTCTCCATGGTGGTATCCTTGACCGGTATGTTCTCAAAATATCTCACCGCATTGAAGGTGGTGAATCCGTAGAGTCCGCAGAACTCCTTGCTCTCGCCCTCTACAGAGAAGGAAGAGATGAAGTCGTTGATACTCTTTGAGATGGCGAGTTTGCACTCCTCACCCTGACCGGCACCGAAGGCCGAAAGCTGCTCTTTCTCTACTCTTCCGTCGGGATAGGTCTTGATGACCTCACCATGACTCACGGCGATGCTTGCCAGCGGATGCACACCGATGAAGGAGCGCGAATTCTCGGAACCATGATAGTCGGAACTCTCCATCAGAGCCGACTGCGGATAAATATCTCTCAGTCGCATGTAGACTCCCACCGGCGTATAGAGGTCGGCGAGAATCTTGCGGGTAACTGTCTTGTAACTAAACTTTGCCATTTTAAAAATTAAATCTTTGCTATTAGAAGTTTCCGTACTCTCCCGCCATTTCCTTGTGCGCGAGATAGGTTTCTACATCCTTGTCGCCACGGCCTGATACGGTGAGCACCACCACATCATCCTTCTTGAACTTCATCTTCTTCAGGGCTGCCACGGCGTGCGCACTCTCAATAGCCGGAATGATGCCCTCCATGCGGGTGAGCTCGTAACCGGCGTAGATAGCCTCATCGTCCTTGATGGCGAGCACATGGCTCCTGCCCGATGTGGCAAGGTCGGCGTGCATAGGGCCGATGCCCGGATAGTCGAGACCGGCACTGATGGTAAAGGCTTCCTCTATCTGTCCGTCCTCGGTCTGCATCACGAGGGTACGGGCTCCGTGGATGATGCCTTCTGTGCCGCAGTGCATGGTGGCAGCGGTATAATCGGTATCTATTCCGTGTCCAGCAGCCTCAGCCAGATATATCTTCACGCGGTCATCATCAATGTAGTGGTAGATGGTTCCGGCAGCATTGCTTCCGCCACCCACACAGGCGATGAGGTAATCAGGATAGTTGCGGCCTATCTTCTCCTCCAACTGCCATTTCAGTTCTTCGCTGATTACGCTCTGCATCTTGGCAACAATGTCTGGATAAGGGTGCGGACCCATGGTAGAACCTACAATGTAGAAGGTATCCTGTGGGTGGCAGCACCAGTCACGTATGGCCTCAGAGCAGGCATCGCTCAAGGTCATATTGCCGGTGCGCACAGGGTTCACCTTGGCTCCCAGCATCTTCATGCGCTCTACGTTGGTATGCTGGCGCTCTACATCGGTGGCACCCATGAAAATCTCACACTTCATGTTCATCAGGGCGCATACCGTAGCGGTAGCCACACCGTGCTGTCCGGCTCCGGTTTCGGCAATGATGCGGGTCTTGCCCATCTTCTTGGCCATGAGAATCTGACCGATGGTGTTGTTAATTTTGTGTGCACCGGTATGGTTCAGGTCCTCGCGCTTCAGATAGAGCTGGCATCCGTACTTCTCGCTCATGCGCTTGGCATAATAAAGAGGTGAAGGACGGCCCACATAATCTTTGAGCAGCGCACGGTATTCCTTCTTGAACTCCTCGCTCTCAATGATTGGCTTGTAAGCCTGCTGCAACTCGGTTACACATTTATATAATATCTCAGGAACATACGCTCCTCCGAATTTTCCAAAAAATCCTTTTTCGTCAACTTGATACATAATACTTAGTTTATAATTTATTATTTATAGTTTATAGGGCAAGCCTGCTATACGGCGAAACCGCTGTTAACTATCAACTACTTTTCGAGGCACTCAAAAAGCCCATCTAAAGCCTTATCCGGATCACCGGTTTCATTGAGCAGGGTTACAAACTTGCTGCCGATGATGGCTCCCGCCGCATTATCCTGCGCACTGGTAAGGGTCTGCTTGTTGCTGATGCCGAAACCTATCATGCGTGGGTTGCGCAGATTCATGCTGTTGATGTGGTTGAAATAAGCCAGCTTGGCATCGCCGAAACTGCTCTGGGCGCCCGTGATGCTTGCCGAACTGACCATGTAGATGAATCCATCGGTATGCTCATCGATGAAACGGATGCGCTCCTCGCTGGTTTCTGGCGTAATCATCATGATGACACGGATGTCATACTTGTCGGCAATGGGTTTCACCACCTTCAGATAATCATCAAAGGGAAGGTCTGGGATGATGGTGCCGCTCACTCCACTCTCTACGCAGCTCTTGAAGAAAGCCTCAATGCCGTAGTGCATGATTGGGTTCAGATAACCCATCAGCACGAGTGGAAGCTGCACTTCATCCTTAATTTCCTTCAGCTGGGCGAAGAGTTTCTTCACCGTCATTCCGTTCTTCAGAGCCACGGTTCCGGCACTCTGGATAACAGGACCATCAGCCAACGGATCACTGAAAGGGATTCCTACTTCAATCATATCTATCCCCTTGCGCTCCATCGCCTTAATTACATCACCGGTACCTTCCAAAGTTGGGCATCCGGCGCAGAAATACAAGCTCAAAAGCTTGCGGTTTTTATTGTTTGCAAATAATGCATTTATCTTATTCATTTTTTTTACTTTTTTATTTTTACCTTTTTACTTTTTTACCTTTTTACCTTTAAAAGGAATTCCTTGAGTTTCTCTACATCCTTCAATCCCGGTTCTATCTCAAACCTGGAGTTGAGGTCGATTCCTACGCATCGGGGATGGTGGAAAGACAGGATGCGGGAAGCATCTTCCGGACCGATGCCGCCACTCAACAGGAATGGAACATCGCCATCATATTCATCCAGTACCTGCCAGTCAAACTGCTGACCACTTCCGCCCACCGTCTTACATTTGGTGTCGAAAAGGAAGTAGTCAACAGCGCCTACATACTCCTTATATTTCTGAATGTCCCCGGCAGTGGAAACACTAATGGCTTTGATTATCTTCATATTCCCCTTTGCTGCACGCAGCTGCTCACACAGTTCCCTGCTCTCGCCTCCATGCATCTGTACCGCATTCAGAGAGAATGAATGAATCTTATCCAACATATAGGAAATGGAATCATTCACGAAGACTCCCACTCGGCACACATTGCGGTCAGCATCAGAGCGAGCCAGCACATGACTGGCATACCGTGGAGACTTAGGATAGAAGATAAATCCCATCATATCAACGCCGAGTTGCGCAACCTGCTTTACATTATCAGGTTCACGCATTCCACAAACCTTTACTAACATTTTCTTTATTGTTTCAACTGCTTAATAAACTCTTGAAGCGCCACGCCCGGGTCAGCCTGTTTCATGAACTGTTCGCCCATCAGGAAACCTCTGAAGCCGCCTTCTTCTCTCAACCGGAGAACCGTCTGCGGGTTGGAGATGCCACTCTCGCTCACCCTGCACACATCCTTCGGAAGTTTCTCTGCCAATCTGAAGCTGTTCTCCACATCAGTAAAGAAGGTTCCGAGATTTCGGTTGTTGATGCCGTACATATCCGGTTCCAGTTCAGCATACTCGAAGTCGCGCTCATTATGCATCTCGAGCAGTACCTCCATGCCCAGCTGGTGTGCCATGTTCATGAGTTGCTTACACTCCTCCTTGGTCAGGCAGGCCGCAATGAGCAGCACGGCAGAAGCTCCGCAGTATCTCGCCTGCAGCAGCTGGTATTCCTCTACCACGAAGTTCTTATATAAGATAGGTAGGGTAACGCCCACATGGCGCGCCTCCTGAATATACTCATCATATCCTCCGAAGTAATCAATGTCGGTGAGGATGCTGAGCGCCGAGGCTCCGTTCTGCTGGTAGGCGAGCGGGATGATGCTCGGCTTACCTTCCTGTTTGATCCAGCCCTTAGAAGGCGATTTGCGCTTGAATTCAGCAATGATTCCCGTTTCCGAGTTCATCAGCGACTCCTTCATGCTTCCGCCCGGCACCTTTCCCCCATCTTCCTGCATTTTCTGCTCGGTGAGGGTTATCATCTGCCGTGGCTGGATAAAGCGCTTACGCTGCTCAATCTCTATTCTTTTATGAGCCACAATTTCCTCTAAAATATCAGCCATTTTTTTCGTTTTTTTATTTAAGATAAAGACTTGGGGAACCAGCGATGGAATCGCTGGGAACGGGGGGAGGGGGGGGGGAACAAAGGGGTTAAGGCTCTTTTTACCTTTTTACCCTTTTACCTTTTTACTTTTAAAAGCCCTTTTTACCTTTAACTGTTGATCTCTACGAATTTCTTGAAGGTAGCGAGCGCCTTACCCGAGTCAATGCTCTCTCTTGCTATCTCCACACATTCCTCTATGCTCTTCTGTCCCTTCTCCATTACCTGGATGCCGAAGGCTGCATTGGCGAGAACGATGTTCTTCTGGGCTGGGAGGGCACGGTTTTCAAGTACTGCATCAAAGATGTCCTTAGCCTCTTCCTCGGTTGCTCCGCCTCGCACCTCTTCCGGTTTGGCTATCTCGAAACCGAGACCCTGAGGCTTGAAGATCTTCTCATAGTTGTTGGTGGTTACCTTGAAGTCGCCGGTGAGTGAAATTTCATCATATCCGTCGATGCTGTTAACAATGCCGAAATCAATGCCTAGTTTCTGGTAAACCTGATTGTAAAGGCGCATCTGGTCGAGATTGGCTACACCCAGCAACTGGCACTTAGGCTGACTAGGATTAACAAGAGGACCTAACAGGTTGAACACGGTAGGAAACTGCAAAGCCTTGCGGATAGGACCTACAAACTTCATTGCCTTGGCGAAGAGCTGGGCATGAAGATAAACGATGCCTGCCTCGTTGATGCTGCGGTTCAGCTTGTCTATATCATCGGTAAACTGGACACCGTGGTTCTTGATGACGTTGCTAGCACCGCTCACCGAAGTAGCCGCATAGTTGCCGTGCTTTGCCACCTTGTAACCCGCACCCGCAATGACGAAGCAGGAAGTAGTAGAAATGTTAAAGGTGTTCTTGCGGTCGCCACCGGTTCCCACCACGTCAATGTAGCGGTCGCAATCCAGGATGGCTGGCACGCCTGTGGCAAGAATTCCGTCACGGAAACCGAGCAGTTCATCTACCGTTACGCCTCTCATCTGCAAACCGGTGAGCAGGGCTGTAATCTGTTCCTCAGGAAAATCACTCTTGGTGATTCCTACAATGATGTCTCGGGTTTCCTCACGGGAAAGTTCCTCATGGTTCAACATTCTGTTCAAAATGTCCTTCATTTCCATAGTTAATATCTCCTATATTTTTTGTTTTTATTTTTCGTTGTAAAAGAAAAGGGGCCTGTCGTAAGTTACGGCAGACCCCTAGTATATTATGTTGTTCACATCCACATACAGCGTCTCGACTCACGACTTCTGGAATCTTGAGTTACGCCACCACCATGATGTAGATACGAATGTATTCATATTGCTTTTCTTTTAATTGTTTGTTACTACCAAAAACGAGGCGTTTCTTTCTTTTTAACGAAAAGATTCTCCTTCGTTCTTCATTTCTACCGCAAAAGTACAGTTTTTCTTTTAAACTACAAACTTTTTGTCGAGAAATTTTAAGATTTAACACTATTTTATCATCCAGCGCCCCTTTTTCTCCACTTTCGTCTCACGTTTTCTCCACTATACCTTATTATATATAGGGAGAAAGAAAAAGAAAAAATATTTCGCCTGAATGTAATAAATTTCCCAATACGCCGTTATTTATTTAGAGAACAGGTTACGGAAAGAGGAAAACTCATCCTCAAGACATGCCCGTTCTAAAAACAAATAACAAGAAGTATTATTCAAATAAAAAGATTCACGCCTATGAAGCAAGTATTTACACCAAAGAAAATGAGACCTTCGGCTCAGACCATCTACTTCATCAAGCAGATAGCCTACTCCTATCATACCATGGTGCAAAATGGGAAGCTAAAGGTGTGCTATCCTAACTAAAAGAAGAAGAAAGATGAAAACAATGGTATCCCCTTCATTGCTCTCAGCCAACTTCATTGACCTGAAGAGTGATATAGAGATGATTAACAAGAGTGAGGCCGACTGGCTCCACCTCGATGTGATGGATGGTGTCTTCGTGCCCAACATCTCGTTCGGCTTCCCTGTGATAGAAGCCGTGAGCAAGGTGTGCACCAAGCCCCTCGATGTTCACTTTATGATACAGCACCCGGAAAATTACATTGAGCAGACTGCCAAGCTCGGTGCCATGATGATGAACGTGCACTACGAGGCCTGCACCCATCTGCACCGCACCATCCAGCAGATTCATGCAGCAGGCATGAAGGCAGGAGTTACCCTCAACCCTTCTACCCCGGTATGTGTACTAGAAGACATCATCTGCGATGTAGACATGGTACTTTTGATGAGCGTTAACCCAGGCTT
>ENA-OURK01000198-OURK01000198.1-human-gut-metagenome-genome-assembly--contig:-NODE-198-length-9082-cov-11.268406_pt1 | contig 9082 bp, 5 predicted proteins | sample MGYA00243075_ERZ508840 | MGnify/ENA primary metagenome ERZ508840 (study PRJEB26277, sample SAMN04329866) | human gut metagenome | biome: human-associated habitat | host: Homo sapiens | place: USA... | reverse complement strand
GACATCTAAGGAAAGAGCGGCTTTAAGAGCAAAGGCTAACCCTCTTGAACCTATTATTCAAATTGGCAAGGAGGGTATAAGCGAAAATTTACTTACTCAAATTGATGATACGCTTGATAACAGAGAACTTATTAAAATAAGAGTTCACCTTGAATCTGCACCCGAATCCCCTAAGGAACTTGCGCAAAAGCTTTCTGAGCCTCTTGGCGCTGAGGTTATTCAGGTAATCGGCGGAATTATAGTTCTTTACCGTGAGGCAAACGAGGAGCGTATCGCAGAGAAAAAGAAAAAAAGAGGTTCCGGTAATTCTAAGGCAACAGCTAAAAAGAAGGTAAAAATCAAGGGCAAAAGACAGCGCCAAAGAGAAAAAGAAGCTAAAAACCCTTACGCTAAATACGACAGACCTAAATATTATGGCAGATAAGCAAAAAATAGGAGTTTTCGGCGGAGCGTTCAATCCCGTTCATAATGGGCATATTAACTTAGCGCTTCATTATCTTAATGAATTGGAGCTTGATAAGATACTCTTTATCCCGACTGCTTCACCGCCGCATAAATCTGATGATGATTTTGCGCCTAAAGAGGACAGAATTAATATGCTTTCTCTTGCAATATCGTCGTTTGATAAATTTGAAATAAGCGATATAGAATTTAAACTGACAGGCAAAAGTTATACTTATTTGACCCTTTCAGAACTTAAAAAAATATATAAAAACGCAGAATTTTACCTTATAATCGGCGCTGACCAAATGCTTCATTTTGATAAGTGGTATAAGTATAAAGAAATATTATCTCTTGTCACTCTTTGCACTTCGGCAAGAGAAAACGAAAAGGAAAAAGCGGAGATTTTAAGCTTTGCCTCAAGGCTTGACGGTCTTGATATGAATAAATTTAAGCTTTTGACCTCTCCCGTTTTAAAGGTCAGTTCAAGCGAAATAAGGCAAAAAATAAAAGACGGCGAGGATTTTTCCTCTCTTGTTCCCAAAAAGGTTTATGATTATATAATTAAGAGGAGAATTTATAATGTATGATACCGAAGCTTATATGAAAATTTTAAAAAATACGCTTTCGAGCAGAAGATTTTATCATTCTCTTTGCGTTTCCCAAAGTGCAAAAAAGCTTGCCGAAAGGTATAATCAGGATGTAGAAAAGGCAGAGATTGCAGGACTTTTGCATGATATAACTAAGGAAACGGGCAAAGCCGCTCAACTTGAAATTATTAAGTATGCAGGTGTTGAACTTCATCCGTTTGATAAAAGGGGCGATAAGTTTTTGCACCAGGCGTCCGGCTCGGCAATGGCTAAAATTCTTGGGATAGAAGATGAGGAAATTTTAGACGCTATAAGATATCATACAACAGGAAAAGCAAATATGACTATGCTTGAGCAAATCATATATCTTGCCGACTTCATTTCTGCCGACAGAGATTATAAGGATATAGATATAATAAGAAAAGAAACGCAAAGGGGTATCGAATACGGTCTTCTTTACGGCACAGCCTACACAATCAAATCGGTTGCGTCAAGGCAGATATTGCTTCATCCCATGACGGTTGAGGCGTACAATTGGATTATTGATGAATACTTTAATTAGAAAGGGTGAATTTATGCAAGCACTTGATATAGTAAAAACAGCCGTAAAGGCGATTGACAGTAAAAAAGGCGAAAATATTGAGGTTATCGGTATTACCGATTTAACAGTTCTTACCGATTATTTCGTAATCGCCACGGCAACAAGCTCAACTCAGGTTAAAGCTATTTGTGACGAGGTTGAATATAAGCTTGATTTGCTCGGAGCAGAGCCTCATCATATTGAAGGCAGGAACACTTCTTGGGTTTGCCTTGATTATAATTCAGTCGTTATACACATTTTTCATAAGCAACAGCGTGATTTTTATTCGCTTGAGCGCTTGTGGGAAGACGGCGAAATTTTAGATACAGCAAAATTATTGGAGGATTAAAATATGGAGTACAATTTTAAAGAGATTGAATCCAAATGGCAAAACGTTTGGTACACTCAAAACACATTTGCGGCAAAACAGGTTTTTTCACTTCCTAAGTATTACTGCCTTGTTGAATTTCCTTATCCGTCAGGACAGGGACTTCATGTAGGTCATCCGAGGTCTTATACGGCACTTGATATCGTTGCACGTAAAAAAAGGCTTCAGGGCTACAATGTTCTTTATCCTATGGGTTGGGACGCTTTCGGTCTCCCGACTGAAAACTTTGCAATTAAAAATCATATTCACCCTGAAGAAGTAACTAAAAAGAATGTTGCAAGATTTAAGCAGCAGCTTCAGTCGCTCGGCTTCTCTTTTGATTGGACGAGAGAGATTAACACAACCGACCCAAGTTATTATAAATGGACGCAATGGATTTTCTTGCAGCTTTTCAAAAAAGGACTTGCATATAAAAAGGAAATGGCTGTAAACTGGTGTACTTCTTGTAAGTGCGTTCTTGCAAATGAAGAAGTTGTAAACGGCGTTTGCGAACGTTGCGGCAGTGAGGTTATCAGAAAAAATCAGAGCCAGTGGATGCTTAAAATTACAGAATACGCTCAAAGACTTGTTGACGACCTTGACGACCTTGATTTTATTGACAGAGTTAAGGTTCAGCAGAAAAACTGGATTGGCAGGTCAACAGGTGCGGAGGTTGATTTCGGTACTACTCTTGGCGATACATTGACTGTTTATACCACACGTCCGGACACTCTTTTCGGCGCAACATATATGGTTATTTCACCTGAACACCCTCTTATTGAAAAGTGGGCGGATAAACTTAAAAATATTGATGAAATCCGTGCTTATCAGGCAGAGGCTGCACATAAGTCGGATTTTGAGCGTACAGAACTTAATAAGGAAAAAACAGGCGTTAAGCTTGACGGCGTAATGGGCATTAACCCTGTAAACGATACTGAAATTCCTATCTTTATTTCAGACTATGTACTTACTTCTTACGGTACAGGCGCAATTATGGCTGTTCCAGCTCATGATACACGTGACTGGGAATTTGCAAAGAAATTTGATTTGCCTATTATCGAGGTTGTTGCAGGCTCAAAGGTCGGAGTTGAAAACGAAGCGTTTACCGATTGTGCAACAGGCAAACTTGTAAATTCCGCTTTTCTTACAGGTATGAGCGTTGAAGAGGCTAAAAAGGCTATTACAGAATGGCTCACAAAAGAGGGCAAAGGACATCAAAAGGTCAACTTCAAGCTTCGTGATTGGGTATTCTCACGTCAAAGATATTGGGGTGAGCCTATTCCAATCGTTAAGTGCGACGATTGCGGCTATGTTCCTATTCCTGAAAGCGAGCTTCCTTTAAGACTTCCTATGGTTGACTCTTATGAGCCGACAGATACAGGTGAATCTCCGCTTGCTAAAATGACTGATTGGGTTAATACAACTTGTCCTTGTTGCGGAAAACCTGCTAAGAGAGAAACCGATACAATGCCGCAGTGGGCAGGCTCGTCTTGGTATTTCTTAAGATATATGGACCCTCATAACGATAAGCAACTTGTATCTAAAGAAGCTGCAGAGTATTGGAGCCCTGTTGATTGGTACAACGGCGGTATGGAGCATACAACTCTTCACCTTCTCTATTCTCGTTTTTGGCATAAATTCCTTTATGATATCGGCGTTGTTCCTACTAAGGAGCCTTATCAAAAGCGTACCTCTCACGGTATGATTCTCGGTCAAAACGGTGAAAAGATGTCTAAGTCAAGAGGCAACGTTGTTAACCCTGACGAAATTGTTGACCAGTACGGTGCAGATACAATGCGTCTTTATGAAATGTTTATCGGCGATTTTGAAAAGGCTGCTCCTTGGAACAGTGATTCAATCAAGGGCTGTAAGAGGTTTGTTGAGCGTTTTTGGAACTTGCAGGAAATTGTTAAAGACGGTAATGAATATTCACCACAGCTTGAGGCTCTTATGCATAAAACAATTAAAAAGGTTTCGGAAGATATCGACAACCTTAAGTGCAACACGGCTATTGCTTCAATGATGACATTGGTTAACGAAATGTATGCAAAGGGTGTTAATAAGGCAGAACTTCGTGATTTGACAATTATTCTTAATCCTTTTGCACCTCACGTAACTGAGGAAATGTGGCAGATTATGAACTTCGGCGGTGCAGTTCACGATGCTCAGTGGCCAAGCTTTGATGAGTCAAAGACTCAGGAAAACGATGTTGAAATTGCGCTTCAGGTTAAGGGCAAGGTTCGTTCAAGAATTGTTGTTCCTGTAGATATCAGCAAAGAGGACGCTATTGCTCTTGCTAAGAAGGATGAAAAGATTGCCGCAGAAATTGCAGGTAAAGAAATTAAAAAGGAAATCTATGTTCCGGGCAAGCTTGTTAATATTGTTGCAATATGAGTTGTAACTGACTTTGTATTGCAGAAAATCTGTTACGCATAAAGATGACGGATTTTGAAAAAACTTAATTTACCCGAAATAAGAGGTAACAATAATGGCTGATAAAAAAATATATACCGTTGCAACCTCACACCTTGATACGGTGTGGAGCTGGGATTTTGAAACGACTGTAAGTAAATACATATATAATACCTTAGTTGATAACTTCAAGCTTTTCGAAAAATATCCTACATATAAATTCTCATTTGAAGGCTCATACAGATATGAACTTATGGAGGAATATTATCCCGAACTTTTTGAAAAAATGAAAGAATATATCAAAAACGGCAGATGGAATGTTTGCGGTTCTGCTTTTGAAAACGGCGACACAAATATTCCGTCACCTGAAGCACTTTTCAGAAATATTCTTTTCGGCAATTCGTATTTTGATGAAAAGTTTGGAAAAAGAAGTGTTGATATCTACTTGCCTGACTGTTTCGGCTTTGGTTGGGCACTTCCGACTATTGAGCGTCATGCCAATTTAATCGGCTTTACTACTCAAAAGCTTGCTTGGGGCGGTGCTTACGGTATTCCGTTTGATATCGGCAAGTGGCAGGGTGTTGGCGGCAGCGAAGTTTACGCTTCTATCAATCCTCACGATTATTACTATACGCTTAAAAAACTTCGTGATTGGGATTTTGTCCTTAATAAGTTTAAGGAAAATGAAAAATACGACCTTAACGATACGTATATTTTCCACGGAATAGGCGACAGGGGCGGTGCTCCGGAGGAAAAGAGCGTTGCCTTTGTCGAACAGGAAATTAAGAAAAACGACAATAGCAATATTAAGGTTATTGCCGCATCTGCCGATGAAATTTATCACGATATTGAAGATAAATATACGTCTGAGCAAAAATCAAAGCTTCCTGTTTGGAAAAACGAATTTGTTATGACAAATCACGGTGTCGGCGGATATACTTCACGTTCAATCGGTAAGCGTTGGAACAGAAGATGCGAGGAACTTGCCGATTTGAGCGAACGTGGCGGTGTTATATCCTCTTATTTGGGATTGACCGATTATAATCAAAAAGCCATCAACCGTTCGTGGAAACGTTTTATTGCTCATCAATTCCACGATGATATCCCCGGCACAAGCTGCCAAAGGGTATATAAGCGTTCTTGGAATGATTATGCCGTTTCAATGAATCAATTTACAAATGAACTTGAAGCCTTTGTTTCGCCTGTTTCAAGCCTTATGAAAACCGATTTTTGCTCCGGCATACCCGTTATGGTTTTCAACCCTGTTGAAGCGCAAAGACGTGGGGCTGTAACAGTAAGACTTGAAGATTTGCAAAGCGCTTATGTTCGTGTTTATGATGAAAAGGGAAGGGAGGTTAAAAGCCAAACCTCTACCCTTTCTGACGGTACGCTTGAACTTGTGTTTGTTGCAGATGTTGAAAGCCTCGGCACAAGGATTTATGACGTTCGTTTGAGCGATAAGCCTTGTTGCGTTAAAAGCGATATCTCAATCAATCACGATAATATGATGGAAAACCAAAAGTATATTGTAACTCTTAACCGCAAGGGTAATATTTCTTCAATTCTTGATAAGGAACTTGATGAAAAGGAAATACTCAAAGAGCCGATTACTCTCGGTCTGTTTAATTATACCGGCTCTAAGGATTGGCCGGCTTGGGAAATGAATTATAAAGAGGCAAATAAAGATGCCGACCGTATTCCTAATGTTGTTACCGTAACTGTTTTGGAGCAAGGTCCTGCAAGAGTATCGTTTAAGGTTATCCAGCAGGATAAAAAGAGCACATTTACTAATATTGTAGCCCTTACAGACGGCTGCGATATAGTCGAGGTTTATTCCGAGATTGAATGGCAGAGTTTAAGAACTCTTGCCAAAAACAAATTTTCATTCACGTGCGAAAATGATAAGGCAACGTTTGATTTGGGCTTGGGCGCTATCGAGCGTGGCAATATGACCGAAAATCTTTTTGAAGTTCCGGCGCAAAAGTGGGTTGATTTGACCGATAAAAGCGGAGAATTCGGTGTGTCTGTTTTGAGTGAATGTAAGTACGGCTGGGATAAATATAAGGATAATACGCTCCGCCTTACCGCAATTCACACTCCTAAGAAAAATTACCGTATTGATTCAATGCAATCGTTTATGGATTTGGGGCTTAACAGATATTCGTATGCAATATTCAGCCATAAGGGCAAGGCTCAATCGGCTACTCAGCTTGAAGCAACAAAATTCGTTACCCCTATGACTGCGTATATTGCAACTAAGCATCAGGGTAAGCTTAAAACACAATATTCTTTTGGCGAGGTTTCAACCAACGACGTTATCATCCGTGCAATCAAAAAGGCGGAAAACAGCGACGAAATAGTGGTAAGGCTTAACGAGGGTACGAATTCTGAAATTGAAAACTTTACTCTCACCTTGGGCGAAGGAATTGAAAGCGCAAGAGAAATTTATGCAAGCGAGGAAAATAAGGGCAACGCAACAGTTAAAGACGGTAAGCTTATCACAAGCTTTAAGCCTTATGAAATTAAGAGCTTTGCATTAAAACTTAAAAAATCCTCACTTGACACTCAAAAAGTTGAGAGTACGCCTCTTGATTTGCCGTTTGATAAAAACATTATTACGGAAAAAGGTCAGATGGGAGATTTTGAATATACAATTCCAAATACTCTTGTCCCTGATGAAATTATGGCAAACGGCGTAAGATTTGATATTAATAAGTCAAATAAAAACTCTCTTATCTGCTCGGCGCAAAGAATTAAACTTGATAAGGATAAAAACAGGCTTGTTTTCCTCTGTGCTTCTATGGCTGGAGACAAAACGGCAGAATTTATCCTTGGGGATAAGAAAATAAATAAAAATGTTCTTTCGTCATTTGAGCGATTTGCCGCTTGGGATTTGTACGATTTCGGCGAAACCGCTTATATGAAAAAGGGCAAAATCGGATATGAATTTACCCATTGCCTTAAAAACGGCGAGGTGCAATATGCAAAAATAATGTATTTTTATCTTGTTGAATTTGATTTAAACGGCGAAAATGAAATCACATTACCAAATGATAATGATATTGTTATTCTTGCTGCAAGCCAAACAAATGCACCGTTTTCTAAACTTGCAACGCCGACTTATGATGAGGTTGAAAAAAGGCCGTTTACCTTTAAACTCAATTTAAAGGAGAAACTTCAGTACGTATATAATAAATGCGTATGGCAGCTTGGTGATAAGGACAATTTTATTAAGGATAACAATAAGGGTAAGGATTATTAAAAGGGGAAAATATGGCTAATAATTTTGATAAAAACTGGACTACTGTCAATAATAACTATCCGCTTAACGATAAAGAGGTTGAAAGATACATCTCCGTTAAGCCGAGTGATAATCAGCTTGCCTTGGTTGATAAACCGTTTTATACCTTTATGCACTTTGGTATGAACACCGCTACTGACAGAGAGTGGGGAGCAGGCGTTGAAAAGGCGACGGATTTCACAATTAAGTCGATAGATGCAAAGCAGTGGGTTGAAACCGCTAAATCTGCGGGTGCAACGGGTGTTATTTTAACTTGTAAGCATCATGACGGCTTCTGCCTTTGGCCAAGTGAATATACGTCATTTTGCGTAAAAAATTCATCTTATAAAGGTGATATCGTTAAAGAAGTATCAGATGAATGTCATAAGCAGGGTATGGACTTCGGCGTTTATCTTTCTCCTTGGGATATGCACGATGAACGTTACGGAACTGACGCATATAACGATTATTTTTGCAATCAACTTACCGAGCTTCTCACCAATTACGGCGAGATTTTCGAGGTTTGGTTTGACGGCGCTAAGGGCTCAAACGCTAAGAAATTTGAATACGATTGGCAAAGATATTACGACCTTATCCGTAAACTTCAGCCAAAAGCCAATATTGCTATTTGCGGTCCTGATATCCGCTGGGTAGGCAATGAGGGCGGTAAGTCAAGAAAGAGCGAATACAGCGTTGTTCCTTGCGCTTTGAGAGAGGCTGACAGGATTATGGCTTTGAGCCAGCAGGACGAAAATCAGGCTTCATCTCTTCAAAAATATAACCAAATGGACGAGGATTTAGGCTCAAGAAAAATTCTTGAAAAAAATGCTTATATCTGTTGGTTTCCTGCCGAGGTTGACGTATCAATCCGTAAGGGTTGGTTCTTCCACGAAAAGGATAACAGAAACTCAAAAAGTGCTAAAAAGCTTTTTAAAATCTATCTTAATTCAGTTGGTAATAACTGCACACTCCTTCTTAATATTCCGCCGACTCCACAGGGCGAAATACATAAAAAGGACGCTAAAAATCTTAAAAAGCTCGGCTCAATGATTAAGAATATCACTGCAAATCCTATTGTTTATAACGAACTCGGTGAACTTACAAAGGACAACGGTGTTCTCGATTTTGACTTTAACGATACACGTAAGGTTAAATATGTGGTTTTGCAGGAGGATATCACAAAGAGCCAGCGTGTTGAGCTTTTCGACCTCTATATCAAAAAGGCAAACGGTAAGTATAAGCGTGTATACAAAGGCACGGTTATCGGCTCGAAAAAGATTATTAATCTTAAGGGCAAAAAGGCAAAGGGTATCCGCTTCGTTATTCGCCAAAGCCGCTCAAACCCGGTTATTAAATCAATCGGAATATATGAATAATTAAGATTTTGCGTATTAATACAATGTGGGAGATCT
>ENA-OURK01000186-OURK01000186.1-human-gut-metagenome-genome-assembly--contig:-NODE-186-length-9269-cov-45.012402_pt1 | contig 9269 bp, 7 predicted proteins | sample MGYA00243075_ERZ508840 | MGnify/ENA primary metagenome ERZ508840 (study PRJEB26277, sample SAMN04329866) | human gut metagenome | biome: human-associated habitat | host: Homo sapiens | place: USA... | reverse complement strand
TACACTCTTTCCCTACACGACGCTCTTCCGATCTCTGGAGGTGGAAAGATGAAAAGAACATATCAACCAAATAATCGTAAAAAACAAAAAAAATTAGGTTTTTTTGCACGTAAGAAAACAAATATTCTAAATCGTCGTCGTCGCAAAGGTCGTAAAGCTCTTTGTAAATAATCCACTGTTTTAAATAGTGGTTTTTTTAACATTAAGAGGAGTATATATGAAAAAAAAATATATAGTAAAAACGAGGGAAGAGTTTAATTGCCTAATTAAAACAGGAATATGCAGTAAAAATAAGTATTTTGTTATTTACCATCTTCCTAATAATAAGAGTTACGATCGTTTTGGAATTTCGGTCGGTAAAAAGATTGGTAATGCAGTTACAAGAAATAAATATAAAAGAAAAATAAGAAGCATAATCGATAAATATAGAAAAGACTATATAAATTACCAAGACTATATTATAATATTAAGAGGTAGTGCATTATCAGCAAGCTTTCAAGATTTGGAAGAAAGTCTGATTTTTCTACTAAAAAAGGAGAAACCACATGAACAATAAAACCCAATCAAGAAAAAAGAACACAAAAAAACTATTAATATTAATTTTACTTATATTAACTTTAACAACAGGATGTACTAAAACCTTAGTTGATAAAAATAAAAAGGCCATCAAAAATGAAGAAACAGGCCAAAACTTAACAGAAAATATTCTTTGCCAACCAACAAATAAAAAATCCATAGCAAAGTATAAAGAAAATAAAGTTAATATAGATAAGTTACCAACTTGCGATAAATTTAAAATAAATTCAGGAAAATATGAAGGAATCTGGACAACAGTATTTGTTAAACCATTAGCGTTTGTTATTCTTCAGTTAGGTAAAACAACTGGTAATTATGCTATCGCATTGATAATAGTAACTCTTATAATAAGATTAATAACATATCCATTAACAAGAAAAACAGTTAAACAGTCACAAGTAATGCAAGAAGTTAATCCAGAATTACAAAGAATTCAAAAGAAGTATGCCGGTAAACAAGATGAAGAATCATTATCAAAACAATCTCAAGAAATGATGATGTTATATAAGAAATATAACATTAATCCTTTATCAGGATGTTTATTTTCTTTCATTCAATTACCTTTATTCATTGCTTTTTATGAAGCTGTTCAACGTTTCCCAGCTATATTTGAAGATACATTCTTAGGTCTTCAACTTGGGACAACACCATGGGTAGGATTTACAAGAAGTTCTTTCTATATATATATAATACTAATGCTTTTAATCGCAGCTACTACATATTATTCATTTAAAATGAACATGTCATCAAATCAATTAGATAATAGTATGAAATCAATGCCTATATTTATGAGCATAATGATTATCGTAACAGCTCTATTTATGCCATCAGCTTTATGTGTTTACTGGTTCTTTAATAATCTATGTACAATCTTACAAAATAAATTAGTAAAGGTTACAATGACAAAAGATACTTTAAAGAAAGGAAGTAAAAAAAAGTATGGAAAAGCATAAGTTCATAGGGAAATCAAAAGACGAAGCAATTCAACAAGCAAAAATATCATTAGAAGAGTCAAATGTAGATAATTTATTTATTAATGAATTAAGTTCAAAAAAGAGTCTATTTTCTACAAAAGTAGAAATTGAAGTTATAGAAAAAGATGAAATAATAAAATTTATCAAAGAATATATTCAAACCCTATTAAAAAATATGGGATTTAATATAAAAATAGAAGTATTTAATAAAAATAACACTCCCCTATATAAAATTTATTCAGATAATGACTCATTATTAATTGGTAAAAATGGTAAAAATTTGAAATCTCTACAAATACTAGTAGGACAAGCTATAAATAAAGAAATAAATCAAAATTTTAAATTTACCATTGATATAAATGATTATCAAGAAAAGAAAGAACGTAATTTGATACGTTTGGCAAAAAATATTGCAAGAGAAGTATCTCAAACAAAAGTTGAAGCTAAACTTGATTCTATGAATTCTTATGAAAGAAGAATAATCCATAATGCCTTAGCAAATAGCTCAAAAGTTTATACTGAAAGCTGTGGCGAAGAGCCAGAAAGGTACGTTGTAATTAAACCAAAAGGAGAATAATTCTTCTTTTTTTTACATTAAAATGAAAAATAAATACCATCTAAATTGAATACTATCTTAAAAATATAAAGAGCATTATATATTTCCAAAATAAAATGTGCTATAATAAAGACGATTTTATCCATTGTTAATATTTTTGAGAAAGGAGAAAAAAATATGAATGATACAATTGCGGCTATTTCTACTGCTATGGGAGTAGGAGCTATTTCTATAATTAGAGTAAGTGGCAAAGATTCTATTAAAATAGTAAACGAAATATTTACGGGCAAGGATTTAAATGAAGTGCCAACTCATACAATTCACTACGGCCATATAGTTGATGAAAAAATACCAATAGATGAAGTATTAATTACAGTTATGAAAAGTCCCAAGACCTACACCAAAGAAGATATAGTTGAAATAAACTGTCATGGTGGAATTAATACTACAAATAAAATACTAGAAACCGTTCTAAATCATGGAGCACGTCTAGCTGAACCAGGTGAATTTACAAAAAGGGCCTTCTTAAATGGTAGATTAGACTTATCACAAAGCGAGGCCGTAATGGATGTTATAAATAGTAAAAGTAATGATGACAGGATTTTAGCCCTAAAGTCACTTGAAGGACAAACTACCAAAAAAATAAAGAAATTTCGTGCTGAACTAAATGATCTTATCTCTCACATAGAAGTTAATATAGATTTTCCAGAGTATAATGATATTGAAGTAATGACAAAAAATAAAATAGAGAAAAAGTTAAAAAATCAAATAACTGAATTAAAAAAGATAATTGAACAATCAGAAGATAGACAAATTATTAAAGCCGGTATTAAGACATTAATAGTAGGAAGGCCAAATGTTGGAAAAAGTAGCATTTTAAATAATCTATTGGAGTATGATAAGGCAATTGTTACAAACATTGAAGGCACTACTAGAGATATAGTAGAGGGAAATATTTTATTAAAAGGAATACCACTAAACATTATAGACACTGCAGGAATAAGAAAAACATCTGATGTTATAGAACAAATAGGCGTAAAAAAGAGTCTTTCCTTAATCAATGAGGCAGACTTAGTTTTAGTTGTCCTAAATGGAAATGAAGAGATAACTAGTGAAGATCTTGAAATATTAGATAAGACAAAAGATAAAACTAGTATAGTTGTTATTAACAAAAGTGATTTACCCCAAAAGATAAATAAAGATTTACTAACTAATAGAATTGTAGTAGAATCTACAACAACAAATGAATTTGGTCTAGAAAACTTAAAATCAAAAATAATTAAAATGTTTAATCTTGATCAAATCTCAACACTAGATCAGACTTATTTAAATAATGCTCGACAATTATCTCTTGCTAAGAAAGCACTTTCTTCATTAGAAGAAGCAGAAAAATCAAGTATTAACAATGTTCCAGTAGATTTAATACAAATAGATTTAATGGATGCATTTACAAAATTAGGTGAAATTATTGGTATAACATATAGTGAAGAAGTTATAAATAATTTGTTTAAAAATTTTTGTGTTGGTAAATAAAAACAAGGAGTTGATATAATGGAATATGAAGCAATAGTAGTAGGTGGTGGACATGCCGGTTGTGAGGCTTCCCTAGCTTGTGCTAGAAAGGGTCACTCTACTCTACTTATAACAGGAAATATAAAAAATATAGCAGATATGCCATGTAACCCATCTATAGGAGGCCCTGCAAAAGGAATTGTTGTAAGAGAAATAGATGCTTTAGGTGGAGAGATGGGTAGAAATGCTGATAAAGCAACACTACAAATGAAAATGCTAAATACGAAGAAGGGACCAGCAGTACAAGCACTACGGGCACAGGGAGATAAAATAATTTACCCAAGAGAAATGCTAAAAACCTTACAAAATACTACCAATCTTTCAATAAAGGAAGCAATTGTAGAACATCTTATAACAGATAATAATAAAATTAAAGGTGTTGAATTAGAAGATGGCACCAAAATATATTCAAAGGTAGTTATTTTAACAACAGGAACATATCTAAAGGGGGAAATTTTAGTTGGAAGTTCCAAACATAGTGGTGGTCCACATGGAGAAAAGCCAAGTAAGTTTCTAAGTGATGATCTCAAAAAATTAGGTTTCAAAATTCTAAGACTAAAAACTGGAACACCACCTCGTATTGAAAAAAATAGTATAGATTATAGTAAAACAAGTTTGGAACCGGGAGATCAAATACCTCATACCTTCTCTTTTGATAATAAACAATATTATGATGTCGAAAAACAAGAACCTTGTTATTTAATATACACTACACAAGAAACTCATGATATTATCAAGGCCAATTTGGAAAAATCCAGTATGTACGGTGGATATGTAGAAGGCGTTGGTCCACGTTACTGTCCTTCAATAGAAGACAAAGTAGTACGTTTCAGTGATAAAGAACGTCATCAATTGTTTCTAGAACCAGAAAGTATATATTATGATGATATTTATCTACAAGGTTTTTCTACCAGTATGCCACATGATATACAGGAGCAAATGGTACATTCCCTACCAGGTCTTGAACATGCCAAAATATTAAAATATGCTTATGCCATTGAATATGATGCTATCGATGCTAGACAATTAAAACAAAGTCTTGAAACAAAAGTAATAGAAAATTTATTTACTGCTGGACAAATAAATGGTACAAGTGGATATGAAGAAGCTGCTGGTCAAGGCTTAATAGCGGGAATAAATGCAGCCCTAAAACTAGAAAATAAGCCACCACTAATCTTAAAGAGAAACGAAGCATACATTGGTGTTTTGATTGATGACCTAACAACTAAGGGTATTAAAGACCCATATCGTTTATTAACTTCTAGAGCTGAGTATCGTTTATTATTGCGCCATGATAATGCAGACCTAAGACTAAGAGATTATGGATATAACATAGGATTAATTAGTGAAACAAAATATCAAGCATTCTTAAACAAGAAAGAACAAATTTTTAATTTAACCGAGTATTTAAAAAATACGAAAATAACTCCAAAAGAAGAAATAAACAAATATTTATTATCTATCCCTACTTCACCACTAAAAGATGGTATAAGTTTGTTAGAATTATTAAAAAGACCAGAAATATCAATTGAAAATATTAAACATTTCGTTGATTTTGATTATTCAGATGAAGTAGTATATCAAGTTATGATAAATGCGAAATATGGTGGCTATATTGAAAAAGCCAACCGTGAAGCTAAAAAAATGCTTGATTTAGAGGAAAAGAAAATCCCAGATGATATAGACTACTCAAAAATTCCAAATATTGCAAGTGAAGCCCGTGAAAAACTAGACAAGATAAGACCAACATCAATCAGACAAGCCACTATGATAAGTGGTGTAAACCCAGCAGATATTTCTGTATTGATGGTTTATTTGAGGAAAGAAGAATATAATGGACATTAATACATTTATAAAAGAGTTAGAAAGCCTAAATATTTATCCTACACAAAAACAAATAGATCAATTAGAGACTTATTACAAATTAATAATTGATTGGAATAAAAAAATAAATCTCACCAGGATTACAGAAAAAGAAGACGTTTATTTAAAACATTTTTATGATAGTATTACAATATCAAAAGTAATTGATTTAAATAACAAGGCGACGCTCTTAGACTTTGGTACTGGTGCTGGATTTCCAGGAATAGTTTTAAAAATTATATATCCAAACTTAAATATAACCTTGGTTGATTCACTACAGAAGAGAGTAAATTTCTTAAATACAGTCATTAATTCTTTACAATTAAAGGATATTAAGGCTCTCCATGAACGTGTTGAAAATTTAGAAGTTAAACACTATGACATCATCACAACCCGTGCTGTAGCAAATTTAAGTAAATTACTACAATATACAAATAAACTTATAGATACCAAAACATTGTTTATTCCTCTAAAGGCAAATATAGAAGATGAATTAAAACAGGCCAAAAATGAATTTGTAAAATATCACTTAGAATTAGTTAAACAGGAAACATTTTTCTTACCTATTGAACATAGTATTAGAAATATACTAGTGATAAAAAAGAAATCTTAAATATTATAAAAAGTTGTATTCGGTGTTGATTCACCGTTTTTTCTTGTAATATTTATAAAAAATGATATAATAACATTAGTAAAAGATAAGAATAGAAAGAGGGTTATTGTATGCAGTCAGGTCAAGAAGTTGTATATCTTCATTTAGATGATATCATTCCCAATCGCTTTCAACCACGTGAAGTGTTTGATGAAAGAGCATTAAAAGAATTAGCCGCATCAATCAAAGAACATGGTGTAATCCAACCTATTATTGTTAGACAAGTTAATAATAAATATGAAATTATAGCTGGAGAAAGAAGATATAAGGCATCAGCACTAGCTGGAATGACTAAAATTCCTGCTATTATTAATAATTTAGATGATAAAGAAGCCGCTAAAGTAGCTTTACTAGAAAATTTACAAAGAAAGAACTTAAATCCAATTGAAGAAGCAAGAACATATCAAAAAATTCTTGAACTAGATCAAATGACTCAGGAAACACTAGCTAAAACTATGGGAAAAAGTCAATCAGCAGTAGCAAATAAATTACGTTTACTTGCTCTACCAGATGAAATTCAAAGAGCTTTATTAAAAGAAAATATATCTGAAAGACACGCTAGAACTCTTTTGAATTTAAAGAACCCAGAACAACAAAAGAAAATGTTAAAAAGAATAATAGCTGAAAAAATGAGTGTTAGAACATTAGAAGAAGAAATTAGAAAAATTAATGATCCTCAAGAATCATTAGCGGAAGGTGGTCAAATGCAAAATAATAATATTAACACAAATAATCAAACTCCATCTTATCAAGTACCATCACCAGCAGCAATGTTTTCCCAAAATACTAATCAAAAGCCAAATTTAATGGATTCTTTTGAAGAACAAAACAGAGAAAACGATAATATTGTAAATTATGGAGAAATAGATGAAGACGAAATAGCACATGCCAATGAACCTAGTTATGATTCATTTACAAGTACCGCAAATAAGGAAATAAATGTAAATCAGTTAAAATCTAATGCCACTGATATTGACAATATTTTATCTCCTAAGAAGGAAGATACAAAAGCACAACAAGATGAACAAAAGCAAAAAATATCAGGTGACCTTGATAGCTTATTAAATATAGCACCACCAACTAATAACAGTTTCAACTTGGCAAGGGATGCAATTAACGATAATGATAATAATGAAAACAATAGCAAAGACTATTTCCAAGCTCCTGACTTAATGTCAGTTCAATTACCTAATTCAAGTAACAATGCTAATGCGATTATAAAAGATTACAATACACCACAACCAAGTGAAAGTATAATAGATTTTACCAATAATAGTGTTGTAGATAATAAAAAAGAACATTTAACAAACTTTAGTGATGCAAATAATACGTTATTTGAAAATAAAAAGGCAGAGCCTCAAAAAACAAAACCAGCAGAGAAAACACTAGGCATGGCTTTGATAGAAGAAACTTATAAGTTGAATCCAAAAGAAAAGGCAAAACAATATAATATTCATCAAATGGTTCAACAAATTAGAGATACAATTCAAACCCTTCAAAGAATGGGCGCTAAAATTGATACAGATGAGATGGATTTTGAAAATCAATATCAAATGGTCATTCGCATAGATAAAAATAGCATTAACTAAAAAGTTGATTTTTCTCAACTTTTTTTGATATTTAGTTTTCAAAGTGTTGTTTTTTTGATAAAATAATAAATGTGAGAAAATAGGGAAAGGTGATTAAGATGGGAAAGATTATTTCATTAGTCAATCAAAAAGGTGGCGTTGGAAAGACAACTACCAGTATAAATCTTTCTGCATCATTAGCGGTATTAAATAAAAAGGTATTATTAATAGATTTAGACCCACAAGGAAATACAACTACTGGTGTTGGAATTAATAAAGCTGATATAGAAAGAAGTATTTATGATGTTTTAACAGATAAATGTCAAATTAGTGATGCTATCATCAGAACAAAATATAAGGGCCTATATGTTTTACCAGCAACAATTAATCTTGCTGGATTAGACATTGAGTTGATAGAAAAAGGACAAACTGATCCAGGTTTTACAAAAGGTTCTCAATTAAAAAAGCATTTAGATGAAATTAAGGATAAATTTGATTATATTATAATTGATTGTCCACCTTCACTAGGCTTAATTACAACTAATGCCTTAACAGCATCTAATTCTGTAATAATACCAGTGCAATGTGAATTCTTTGCTCTAGAAGGTATTATGCAACTATTAAATACAATTATGTTAGCTCAAAAATCTTTAAATCCTAACTTAGAAATAGAAGGTGTTTTACTAACAATGCTAGATTCAAGAACAAATTTAGGTATAGAAGTTGTTGATGATATTAGAAAATTCTTTAAAGAAAAAGTCTATAATACAATTATACCTAGATTAATAAGATTAACTGAGGCTCCATCACATGGAGAACCAATAATTGCATATGATCCAAAAAGTAGAGGTTCAGCTGCCTATCTAAATTTAGCGAAGGAAGTGATTGAAAGAAATGGAAAATAATAACATTCAAAGAAAAGCCTTAGGAAAAGGTTTAGAAGAATTATTTCATAGTGAACCTATAGATTTTAATAAGGTAGAAGAAAAAATTGTAAGTAGTACACCAAAAGATGAAATTATCATGGTTAAATTATCTGATTTAAGAAGCAATCCATATCAGCCAAGAAAAATTTTTGATGAGAATGCCCTAGAAGAATTAGCTGCATCAATCAAAGAACATGGCGTTTTTCAGCCAATTATAGTAAAGCCAAGTATCAAAGGATATGAGATTATAGCTGGAGAAAGACGAGTTAAAGCTTCTCTTTTAGCTGGCTTAAAAGAAATACCAGCCATAGTAAGAGAATTCAGTGATGCTGAAATGATGGAAATTGCTTTATTAGAAAATTTACAAAGAGAAAATCTTACATCAATAGAAGAAGCAAATGCCTATAAGAAATTAGCAGAAACCCTAAATTTAACTCAAGATGAATTAGCTAAAAGAGTTGGTAAAAGTAGATCATATATAACAAATACTTTAGGATTATTATCCCTACCAAGTGAAACGCAAAATCTAATTAATGAACACAAAATATCAATGGGCCATGCCAAAATATTAAGTAAATTAGA
>ENA-OURK01000177-OURK01000177.1-human-gut-metagenome-genome-assembly--contig:-NODE-177-length-9509-cov-17.448579_pt1 | contig 9509 bp, 8 predicted proteins | sample MGYA00243075_ERZ508840 | MGnify/ENA primary metagenome ERZ508840 (study PRJEB26277, sample SAMN04329866) | human gut metagenome | biome: human-associated habitat | host: Homo sapiens | place: USA... | reverse complement strand
CTTTTTTTTTTAATGATACGGCGACCACCGAGATCTACACTCTTTCCCTACACGACGCTCTTCCGATCTACGGCTATTCGGTAGATAAAATAACGGCGGCTGTAACTGTAGATCAGATCAATATGCTTGAAGCGGACAAGGAACAGCTCCGTGAAGTAATTGCGTTTGCTATCGGCGCAGACGTTGCAAATGTTACGGTTGCAAACTACCCGTTTGTTATAAACGGCAACAACGGCACTAACGGTGGCGGCAATACGATAAACAGAGGCGGAAGCGTTGACTGGACGGTTTATATCATACTCCTGCTCGGACTTCTTGTGCTTGCACTGCTTATCGTAGCTATTCTTACAAGCAACGCAAAGAAGAAGAAACGTGCAAAAGCAAGAGCCAAGGCGGCGGCCGCACAGGCAGCGGCGGCACAGGCGGCGCAGGAATCAGCCGCTCTCAGCTTTGAGCCTCAGCCTCAGCCGGACGAAGAATTCAACATACAGCACCTTGACGACTATGACGACGAGTCAAAGAGTGCGGTTCTCAAGAAGGAAATCAAGGATTTCTCACGCACAAATCCCGATGTCGTTGCCCAGCTCATACGTTCTATGATGAAAAACGGCGAATGATATTGACAGCATAAAGGAAGGATATATATGGAGGCACTCACCAGCGCACAAAAGGCGGCAATAATCATAAGCTCTATCGGTACGGAAAATGCGTCCGAGGTATTCAAGCACTTCTCCGACGAGGAGGTAGTGCAGATCACGCTTGAAATAGCAAGAATGAACTACTACCCTATGGAAGTGGTGGACAGCGTTCTTAACGAGTTCTATGAGCTTTGCCTTACCCAGAAGGTAATATCCGAGGGTGGTGTGGAGTATGCCCGTGACATACTTGAAAAGGCATTCGGCCCGCAGACGGCACAGGCGCTGTTTGAAAAGATAACAAAGCAGTTCCAGACAAAAGCGTTTGCATTTGTCCGCAAGGCAGACTATAAGAACCTGCTTGCAATGGTACAAAACGAGCATCCGCAGACAATTGCGCTGATACTTTCTTACGCAAGGAGCGATCAGGCATCGGCTATTTTAAGCGAACTGCCCAAGAAAACAAGGATAGATGTAGTCGAGCGTATGGCTAAGATGGACAGGGCATCGCCCGATGTCGTAAAATCTATAGAGCGCACGCTTGAAAAGAAGTTTGACAATCTTGTTACCGCCGACACCACAGAGGTCGGAGGTATAGACTATGTTGCGGAGGTCATGAACAACGTAGACCGTGCAACAGAAAAATATATATTCGATGAACTGACGCTGAGAGATCCGAAGTTAGCGGACGATATACGCTCAAAGATGTTCGTGTTCGAGGATATAGTAACTCTCGACAATATGGCTATACAGGCGTTTATACCGGAGGTCGATTCAAAGGATCTTGCGGTTGCTATCAAGGGCTCTACTCCCGAGGTCGCAGAGTGCATCTATGCAAATATGTCTACCCGTATGCGTGAAAGCGTACAGACAGACGTTGAGTATCTTCACAATGTCCGTATGCGTGATGTTGAGGAGGCTCAGCAGAGAATCGTATCCATCATACGCAGACTTGAGGACGAGGGTACTCTCGTTATCTCAAAGGGCAACAAGGAAGACGAAATCATCGCATAATACGAAAGCGAGGAATATATTTTGGCAGGCGTATTCAAGGCGGGTCGGGGCGGTTATTATCCCGTACAGCCTACAACAGATACAGTTGTTATCGACAACTCAATAAAGGTTAAGCCTGTCGCACCGCAAGCTCCCTTGCAGGAAACAGTGACGGCCGACACCGCAGAAAATACGGCGGTCACCGATGAAGCATCGGTAAAGCACAGGCAGGAGCTTGAGCAGGAAAAAGAGAAGATAACAAGCTATTATCGTGAGCAGGGTGAAAAGGCACTTGCCGATGCCCGTGAAAAAGCACAGAAAATACTCAGCGAAACCGAACAGCAGGCGCAGGATTATGCCGCACAAGCAAAGGCACAGGCTGAGGCAATCTTTGAAAAAAGCAGATCGGACGGCTTTGCGAAGGGTCACGAGGACGGATATGCCGCAGGGCTTGACAAATGCCGTGATATGCTCTCGGAGATCAAAAGGCTCAGCGAGCAGATGGTAAGCGACAAGGCGGAACTTTTTGACAGCTACGAGGTCGAGATATTCGACACGGTAATGGAGATAGTAAACCGCATAACGCTGAACTCACTCGGTCAGAAGGACAAGGCGGTCGTCAAGAAAACGATAAAGGAAGCGGGAAAGAGCTTCCGTGGCAGTGAATATGTAAAGCTGACCTTATCAAAGACCGATGTCAGCGAGGAGATGGCGGCGGATACCGACTATTTCAAAAAACTGTTCACAAATGTAAAGAACGTGGAGGTCGAGGTGCTTAAGGACGCACCGAGCGGTACTGTTATAATTGACAACGGCAGTGAAATTACCGATGCCGGAATACAGACACAGCTCAAGATGATAGAGGAGCTGGGCAGAGGAAAGTACCGCAGAGCGCCGTCAAGGAAAAAGGCCGGGAAGCAGGAGGAACCTGCGGCACAGGCAGAAACCGACAATGACGGCGGCGAAGAACAAAGCGAATAACTCCCTTATTTGAAAGGACTTTAACATGGATCTCGGCGGATTTCTGACAGAACTCAGAGCTACCGATACATATAAGTATCTGGGTAAAATTGAAAAGATAGTCGGAATGACGATCGAGGCGAGCGGACCGCTGTGCAGTATAGGCGATGTGTGCCGTATCTACACAAAGGATATGAAGTCGCATATCCCTGCCGAAGTGGTGGGATTCAACGAGCATAAGGTACTGCTTATGCCGTATACCGACCTTGAGGGCATAGGTCCCGGCAGTATAGTTGACAACACCGGCGACAAGCTGAACGTAAGAGCCGGCGACAAGCTGATAGGAAGAATAATCGACGCACTGGGAAATCCGCTTGACAACGGAGAGCCGATTGAATATACAGACACAGTGCCTATAGCGGGCATTCCTGTAAATCCGCTCACCAGACCGAAAATACACGAGCCTATAGAGCTTGGCGTAAAGGCGATCGACGGACTTCTCACAATGGGCAAGGGGCAGAGAATGGGTATCTTTGCAGGCTCTGGTGTAGGTAAGTCAACGCTTATGGGTATGATCGCACGAAAGGTAAAGGCCGATCTCAACGTTATAGCGCTTGTAGGTGAGCGTGGCAGAGAGGTAAGAGAATTTATAGAAAACGACCTCGGAGAAGAAGGTATGGCAAGGTCAGTCGTTGTTGTCGCAACATCGGATCAGCCTGCGATGATGAGAAATAAATGTCCTATGACGGCTACGGCTATAGCGGAATATTTCTGCTCACAGGGCAAGGACGTTCTGCTGATGATGGATAATCTTACACGTTTTGCTATGGCACAGCGTGAGATAGGTCTTTCGACAGGCGAGCCTCCCGTTGCAAGAGGCTATACCCCGTCAATATACGCCGCAATGCCGAAGCTGCTCGAAAGGGCGGGAAACTTCGAAAAGGGCAGTATAACGGGAATTTATGCTGTGCTTGTTGAGGGTGACGATACAAACGAGCCTATATCGGATACCGTAAGAGGTATAATTGACGGACATATAGTGCTGAGCCGTAAGATAGCGGCGCAGAACCATTATCCTGCAATTGACATACTGCCGAGCATCTCACGTCTTATGTCGGCAATTGCAGACCCGGAGCATAATAAAGCGGCAGGAAAGCTGAGAAATCTGCTTGCGCTTTACAACAACAACGCAGACCTTATCTCGATAGGAGCGTACAAGAAGGGTACAAACCCGGCTCTTGACGAGGCGATAAAGAAGATAGACAAGATAAACGATTTTCTGATGCAGGGAATGTATGAATCATTCTCGATGGAGGATACCATAAAGCTGTTAAAGGCGGCGGTTTCCTGATAACAATGCGATATGAAGAAGTTTAATTTTACATTGCAGTCGCTGAAAAAGTACAACGATCAGGTGCTTGACAGCGAGAAATCAATACTCGGCAGACTAAGGGCGGAGCTTGCGGAAATGCAAAGCGAGCTTGACGCAAAGGTGGCTGAGTACGAACAGAGCATAGACAAGCTGAATGAGCTTGTGCGGGGCGGCACTACCGCTATGAGATTGTCGTTGCACAAGAAATATGTTTCCTCTTTGCAACAGGACATATATCGCATAAAGGGGCTTATGGCGCACAAGCGTGAGGAAATCGAAAATCAGCTTCAGAAAGTCATAGACGCTACAAAAGAGGTTTCTAAGCTTGAAAAGCTGGAGGAAAAACAGCTTGAGGAGTACAGATACGCCTCTCAGAAGGAGCAGGAGCAGATCATAGAGGAATTTGTGACAAACGGCTCTTCAAACGGAGATAATACACCGTAAATTGTTGACATATAGTTCGAAATGTGGTACAATACAAGGTGGAAAGCTGTGCAATTTTCATAAATTTTAACGGTTTAAACCCGTTAAATATATAAAAGTTGTTAAAAAGCATATATTATTTTTGACAATGAATAGCGCTGAAAGGGGGTGAGATATGATGAATGGGACAGCAGTATTGCCTGCCGTTGTTACAACGTTTGCAGGCAATGCCGCCACAATCTCGGCAGGTAGCGTACAAAACGGCTCAGCAAGCGGTACTGCCGGAGGTTTCTCCGATACGCTCGGTGCTATGGTAACAAGCGGTCAGCAGTGCAATATGAACTCGGCTGTGCGAATGAATGCCGATAATAAGGCTGTTATGAACGGCGAGATATTAAGCGGGCTGAACGAACTTGAGCAGAATGCAAAAGAACTGAAGGAACTGCTTAAAACAGCCGAGCTTGCAGGATATCTGCAAGGCGGTACGATGCAGTTTTACGCTGACGCAGTGCAGACGGACAACAGCGAACTTATGCAGATCATGAACGGTCTTGAGGTCAGCAGTCCGATAGGCGATGTGTTATCCGAAGAAGGTGCTTTCAGCAAAATTTCAGACGGGAATGACGTTAATACGGCTCTCGGTTTACAAAACGTAGAGATTTCCGCCGTAAATGATTTTGCAAGTGAAATTCAGATGAATAACGGTGACTCTGCGGATACTGTAAACCAGACGAACGTCAATGTGGAAATTGCTTCAGACAGCATTGCCGGTGAAAATGCTGTGGCTGCAACGGCTGACAAGTCAGACGCTTTTGCAAGCGTGGCTGTCGGAAATGCCGAAAAGTCTTCAGATGCGGATAATATACGTTCAAAGGCGGATATGATTTCTACCGAAAAGACCGATTTCGTCGAGAAGATGGACTTTATCAGGAAAACAGATATTACCGGGAAAACAGGCAGGCAGGAAACATCCAGTATAAAAGCAGATAGTTCTGAGGCTGTTAAGACTGAATTTACGGTAACGTCATACGAAAAATACGGCGACAACAGCGTAAAGCAGGATATACAGACGCAGGATGACAGCACGCAGAGAATGGCATTTGCCAAGCGAAGCATCGAAAGCAAGAGCGATGAGCTTAGAGCGATAGCCAAAGGAAACGAGGTTACTAAATCGGACAGCGACCTTGAAACCGAGCAGAAGGTTACCGACAAGAATGCGGTAAGCGATATGCTTGCAAAGGACAGTAATGTATTTGCAAGAACAGAAAGCCGTTATGACGAAAACGGGCAGGAAATCCGCACGGTCAGAGTACCGATAAGCGATATGGCTGAGTTTGTGAGCGAACACGCACCTAAGGCGAACGGCAGAAGCACGCTTACGGTTGTGCTTACACCCGAAACACTGGGCAAAATCACGGTTCGTATGGCAAATGAGGGCGGAAAGCTCACGGTTGAGATACTGACGGAAACTCAGGCGGCGAAGGAGCTTTTACAGGCAAGGTCACAGCAGCTTGCGTATGCGCTGAAGAATGACGATATAGAGCTTACCTCGTACAAGGTGGAAACCTCGCAGGCAGAACTTTTCCAGAGAGATTTTGACGGCAGCAGTAAGAACCCTTACAGACAGCAGTCGCACAGTCAGCAGAAGAATGACACGGATGACTTTGAAAATCTGTTGGGGGAGATTCAGACAATGGACTGATTTTTATCGGTCGGACTGACATGAAAGGATAACAGATGGCAGACATTTCAAGTCTTCAGAGTGTACAGTCAAATCACGAAAAGTATAAGGACCTTTTCAAGAATTCGGGCAAGAACGATACGATAAGCACAGATACGTTCTTCAGTCTGCTTATGGCGGAAATGAGCAACCAGGATCCGCTTGAGCCTACGTCAAATACCGAGTTTGTGTCGCAGATGGCACAGTTCACGGCATTACAGGCACAGCAGGACAATCTGAAGTACAGTATGTCAAACTATGCGGCAGGTCTTGTAGGCAAGACGCTTACAATGAATGCGCAGAGCGACGACGGAACGCTTTTATCGGGCGTATGCACCGGAGTAAGCATCAGCGGAAGCGATGTGAAGGTAGTAGTTGACGGCAAGCAGTACGATTTATCGGCGGTAAAGGCGATAAGCGATACGGTAAGCAAGGGTACGTTACACACGATGACCGAGGCACTGGGATATGTGGGCAAGGAAGTAACGGTAAAGGTACTCGGCGACGACGGCAAATTCTACTATGCAAAGGGCAAGGTCGAGTCGGCAGAAATGCAGGACGGCGACGCAAAGATAGTGATAGACAATTATCTCTACTCTATTGACGAGATAGTACACGTCAGCGAGGGTACGGGAAGTACGGCTGACAAGAACACGGGAGCTCCGGCAGGAAGCACCGGGGGCAACAAGTAAATAAAAAGGCGGCAGTGTTATGTTGATAAATGAACTCAAGCTGCGGAATCTGCAGATTTCGACAGGCAACGTTAACACCGCAAAAGCAGGGAATGCTGAAAAGGCCGCACAACAGTCGGGAGGAACATTTGCGCAGGCTCTGCAAAGCGAGCTTGATGCGAGAAACTCGGCGGTAGGCTTTTCGAAACACGCAATGAAGCGTATAGAAAGCAGAAATATCGAGATACTTGACTCGGATATGCTGCAAAGACTTAATGACGGCATTGAGATAGCCGCAGAAAAGGGCAGTAACGAAACACTGGTACTCGTAGACAGGACTGCTTTTGTGGTAAGTGTGAAAAACCGCACGGTAATCACAACTATGTCACAGGAAGATTTAAAAGGAAATATTTTTACGAACATCGACTCGACCGTAATTATGTAATACCGGACCGAAAGGAAGTATTCCTTACCCCGAATGACAGACGGGTAAGAGCGGTCGGCACGATGGAGAAAGGAACAGATCATGGTTAGATCTTTATTCTCGGGCGTGTCAGGATTAAAGACACATCAGCAGAAGATGGACGTTATAGGTAACAACATCGCAAACGTAAACACTACAGGCTTCAAGACAAGTGTAACTACCTTCCAGGAGGTATATTACCAGACTAAGAAGAACGGCTCGGCAGGTTCTAACCTCCAGGGCGGTGTAAATCCCTCTCAGGTAGGTTACGGCACTAAGCTTGGCGCTATCGGACAGGTAATGGGACAGTCGGGCTTCACATATTCTGACAGCGTTTATGACTGTGCTTTATCGGGCGACGGATTTTTCCAGGTAATGGACGAAGCCGGCAACATCTTCTATTCAAGAGCAGGCGTTTTCAACGTTGATAACGCAGGAAATCTCGTTGACTCAAACGGTAATATGGTACTCGGCGTAAGCGGTGACGCAACAGGCGTTGACGCATCATCCAACAGAATTACATTCGTAGTTCCCGAAGTGCTTGACAACGAAGCCAGTTACTCAAAGACAATTACATACAAGGGCGGTACATATCCGCTTACAGTATCGGCAGATACAGCGACTCCGGACGGCAACATATCGGTAGGCTTTACGGTAGGCAACAGCGATTACGCTTATATGAGCGGAAACAAGCTCGTTGTACAGCTGAACGAAAAGAATGATTATACAAACCTCAACGATCTTGAGGACGCTGTTACCCGTGCTTGTGAAAACGGCGGTGTAAGCATTGAGGGCGTACTTCCGCTCCACTTTGAGCTTGATACGGTGCCTCCTGCGGCAGATATTCCTGCAACGACAGCTACCAACACAATGAAGCTGGACGACGGAACAACAAAGGCTTCTCTTACATTTACGACAGTAAACGCAGGAGAATATGCAAACAACTACACGATAAACTTAAGATATTCAAAGAATGCCGCAGATACAACGGCAAAGTGGTCGGACAACGGTCTTACGATAAGCGTTTGCCCCGGTGCTACGGTAGCCGACATACAGGCGGCTGTAGACAAGGCGGCAGGCAGTAACGAAAAGTATCAGCTTAAGGTTACAAGTACGGACTGGGACGCTGCAAACGGCGCACTTGAAACGCTTCTTGCCACAGACGGCAAGGTTGGTCTTGCAGGCGGCTCAAACAACTTCTACTCTGATATGGTCCAGCTTCTGGGCAATATCAAGATGACAGACGGACGTGTTGCGGCTACGCAGACGGTAAAGGATCTTGACAGCGTATATATCAACGAGGACGGCACTATTTACGGTATACACAGCGTACACGGTATCATAATGCTCGGCAGAATTGATATTGTTACATTTGATAACCCCAACGGTCTTGAGCAGGTGGGAAGCTCCTACTGGAGAGAAACTCTTTCATCGGGTCAGCCTCAGGTAAACATTGCAGGCGAAAACGGTTCTGCTTCTGTAGTATCGGGTGCGCTCGAAATGTCTAACGTTGACTTGTCGCAGGAATTCTCCGATATGATCATCACACAGAGAGGCTTCCAGGCAAACTCAAGAATCATCACCACTTCGGACACGATGCTCGAAGAAATAGTAAACCTCAAGCGCTAACGGCGGCGTGCCGCCGCAGGCAATTCCGCCGTTCTAAAGGTTTGACAGCGGCGTAACTTTCGTTACCGGCGGAGTTTCCGTTGTTGATGTAATTTACGACTTTGGTTTCATTGCAAAGCTATAAGAAAAATTAATATCATAGAAAATTTTTTGTAGGGGAGGGGCTCGCCCCTCCCGATAAGGATTTTCTTTTTCAAAATGATATTAAAAATGTATAGTGAATTTTGCAAGAGTGGTAGTGCTAAGCTAAAGCTACATTGCAAAGTGTAATGATAGTGCTATTGGGCGACAATCCCCACCGTCACGGCTCGGAAATGGTTGAGAAATACTAAGGTTAGATTTTCTGAAATGCGTATTGACAGACATCTAACTTTTACCAGCCGTGCCACCTCCCCTTTTTCGAGGGGAGGCAAGTAAACGGTGCTAAGCTAAGGATACGCTATTTTTTCGAGGTTTGCGGGACTGGCAATGTTCGACGCAACGGGAGGGGCGAGCCCCTCCCCTACGAAAAGCGGGTAATGTTAGTGCAAAGCTTTTTTGACAAGCAAAGCTAACAGACCATTCATCAAAAGCCAAGAGTTTGGCGGAAATTGCAGGTTTCTGCGATATAAATTCAAGATCGGAAGAGCACACGTCTGAACTC
>ENA-OURK01000174-OURK01000174.1-human-gut-metagenome-genome-assembly--contig:-NODE-174-length-9560-cov-132.936623_pt1 | contig 9560 bp, 4 predicted proteins | sample MGYA00243075_ERZ508840 | MGnify/ENA primary metagenome ERZ508840 (study PRJEB26277, sample SAMN04329866) | human gut metagenome | biome: human-associated habitat | host: Homo sapiens | place: USA... | reverse complement strand
CTTTTTTTTTAATGATACGGCGACCACCGAGATCTACACTCTTTCCCTACACGACGCTCTTCCGATCTCTTTGCTACAATGCAGGTAGCGGCTCAGACATACGACAACTTGTGGAAGCAAGCTGAAATCAATGCTCAGAAGGACCAGCCTAAGAGCGAAATCGCGGTGATGAAGAAAATCATCGCCAAGGCTTCGGCTGCCAAAGATTACGGGCAGCTGCTGGCGGCTGAGATAAGACAGATGACACTCTGGAAAGAGATTTCGGCTGACTCGCTGACGCCTAACGTGAAGCGGATGGAAGCAGAGGTGCTGAAGGTGAATGACCCCGCATTGAAGGCGGTGAGATATGCCGTGCTGGGCAAGGTGTACCGTGATATGAACGAAAAGAAAAGCCAGGAGTTCTTCCAGAAGGCCTTGGGACAGCCTGAACTTCTTGCCCGACATACATCTGCAGAGTATGTTCCATTGACGCTGAAGGGCGTGGATGGCAGTTCCTTTAACAACGATCTGCTGCATCTCATCGGATTCGAGGCAGACAGCAAGGAGGCGTATCTGCAGCTGTACACCTATTATAATAAGGTGGGCAATCGGGGTGCGGCTTGTCTCTGTGCCTATAAGCTCATCGAGAAATACCGCCAGGACGACGTGAGAGAGGTGAAGAAATCGAAGTATCTGCAGACCATCGACTCGCTCATCCAGATTTATCAGGATATTCCGGAGGCAGGCGAACTTGCCGTGGAGCATTTCCGCTTCATGGAAGGTGCTACCGATGCCAAACCGCAGGATAAGCTCAACTATATCAACTATGCGCTGAGCCGCTGGGGTGAATGGTCGAGAATGAACGAACTGAGAAATGCGCAGAAGCGACTTACCGAACCGATGTTCCGGGTGAAGGATATGCCGCAGGTATTGCGACCTGGGGAGAAGGTTTGGGTGCAGCTGGATGTGCGTAATCTCCAGAACCTGAAAATCAGCATCTCCCGCCTCAACATCACGGCGGATAATGAATATGATGCTCAGGATGAGGCTACCTATAAGATGCTCCTGAAGAAGACTACGAAGCTGCATCAGAAGGATTTCAGCCGCAACTACTACGGTCGGCCGGATTATGAAACGGTGAAGGATTCCATCGAAATCGGTGGCAATCTGCCGCTGGGTGCCTATCTGATGGAGGTGACTTCGGATAATACCGGCATCGCTCCGCAGCGAGAACTCTTCTATGTCAGCAATCTGGCGGTGATGATCCAGCAGTTGCCTGATGACAAACATCGCTATGTGGTGGTGAATGCTACCGATGGACAGCCTGTACCGGGTGCGAAAATCATGCTCTATGACAGGGATTATGATGTGAAGACGGGCAAGTGGAAGAGACTGGTTCATGCCCGCTTGACTACCGATGAGAACGGCGAGGCTTACTTCAAGAATGTGGATGGAAACGTCTTGATTTCCACCAGCAATGACAAGTTTACGCCTGCCAAGGATATCTATCTTTCTCGCACCCGCTATTACGAACGGAAGGATGACAAGATTAAACATCAGCTGTTTACCGACCGCAGCATCTATCGTCCGGGTCAGACCGTGCATGCCTCAGCCATTTCCTACATCGTGAAGAAGGGCTTGGATGCCAGTGTGCCTGGCAAGAGCATGGAACTGAATTTTATCCTGCGAGATACTAACTGGAAGCAGGTGGCTGAGCAGAAGGCTACTACCGATGAATACGGTACGGCTTCCGTAGATTTCGAACTCCCGAAGGAGGGAAAGACAGGACTGTATTCCATCTCCGTGAATGGTACAGCAAGCGAATATTTCAGAGTTGAGGAGTACAAGCGTCCAACCTTCGAGATTGCCTTCCCGAAGGTGAACGAGAAATATAACTGGGGCGATACTGTAGTGGTGAAGGCTACAGCCAAGACCTACTCTGGTGTGCCTGTGCAGGGTGCCAAGGTGGAGTATCAGGTGACTCGCAGAAACCAGCTTTGGTGGTGGGGCGCAGGCTCTGCCGGACAGTTGGTAAAGACAGACAGTTGCGTGACTCGTGAGGACGGAACCTTCGATGTGGAAATTCCGCTGGAGGCTTCCTTGTCAGGAAAAGACGAGGTTGATATGAGCGAGTTCATGCGCATCGCCCGTTTCTTCAACTTCGAGGTCTCTGCCATCGTTACCGACATCAGCGGCGAGAGCCACGAGGGCGTGATGAGTCTGCCTCTGGGCACCAAGCCAACCATCCTCACGGTGAATCTTCCTGAGCGTATCGAAACAGACAGTCTGAAGACGGTGACCTTCGCTTACCGCAATGCCAGTGGTATGCCGATTTCTAGTAGGTTGAAATATCGCATTGATAAGGGCGAATGGAAGGATGCCGAGGCGAATGCACCGGTTTCTATCAAGGAATATGCTTCTTCCTCTGCCTCTTCTTCCCTCGTTTGGAAATCTGGCGTTCATCAGTTGGAGGCAATCTGCGGACAGGATACTCTGCAGCAGAAGTTCACGCTCTTCAGCATGAAGGATACCCATCCGGTGGAGCCAACTACCGAATGGTATTATCAGACGGCGAAGACTTTCCCTCGTGATGGTAAGCCGGTCTATATTCAGGTGGGCTCTTCGGAGAACGGAGCGCACATCGTATATTCCATCATCGCCGGCAACAAACTGCTGGAGAAAGGCGCCTGGGAGTTGGGCGACAGCATCGTGACTCTGCCTTTCACCTACAAGGAGGAATATGCGTCGGGCATCGTACTGAACTATAGTTTCGTGAAGCAAGGTAAGTGCTATACCCGAATGATGAGCATCGCCCGTCCTTTGCCTGAGAAGAAACTGAATATCGCCTGGAAGACCTTCCGCAACCGTCTGACCCCTGGACAGAAGGAGGAGTGGACGCTGAAGATTACCACCCCTGACGGCAAGCCAGCCAAGGCGCAGCTGATGAGCGTACTCTATGACAAGTCGCTCGACCAGATAGCCCCGCATTCCTGGAAAATGTCGCTCGGATTCAGCCAATGGTTGCCAAGTTGCTACTGGACGAGTAATCTGTGGTATTATACGATGGATTTATTGGGTGTTTATCCTACTAAATATTTTGACCAGAAACAACTGGATGTAGATAAGTTTGATGGCAAATTCTTTAGCTATTATGCCTATATGCAAGCGGTGGAGCTGAGCAAGTTGGAACGTTCTTCTGGCGGAACCGTTGAGTCTGTTCGTATACAAAAAGACGAGGTGGTTCGAGAAGAAGCGAAAGGCATCTGGATTCGCAGCTCTAAAATGACCCGTGTCGGAGCGGCTGCTCCATCTGCCAACAAGGTTTTTGATGTAGTAGAGGAGATGCCGCAGTTTGCAGGTGGTTCTGGTTCGGATGCAGGACAGTACCTTGACAAAGTGCAGGTGCGTGAGAATATGAACGAGACCGCCTTCTTCTATCCTGCCTTGGAGAGCGACAACGATGGCAACGTAGCCATCAGGTTTACCCTGCCGGAGAGCGTGACTACCTGGAAGTTCATGGGATTGGCTCATGACAAGGAGATGCGCAACGGTTTGCTGGTGGATGAGGCTGTGGCTCAGAAGACCGTGATGGTGCAGCCTAACATGCCTCGCTTCCTGCGTGAGGGCGATAAGAGCACCATCGTGGTGAAACTCTTCAATACTTCCGACAAGAAGGTGAGCGGCAACGCCCGTATGCAGATTCTCGACCCGGAGACCAACAAGGTGGTTTGGCAGAAGACGCAGAACTACTGCATCGATGCCGAGGGTTCTGCTACCATCTCCTTTGATGTCCAGGGACTGAAAGAAGGCGTATATATTAATAAGGTGGTGGCTGCCGGTAATGGCTACAGCGATGGTGAACAGCACTATCTGCCGGTTTTGAGCAACCGTGAACTCGTGGTGAACACCCTGCCTATCACCCTGCATCAGAAGGGTGAGCAGAGCTTCGACCTGAGCAAACTCTTTCTGAACAAGGAGGGCAAGCAGGCGAAGGGCGCTGAAGAGGCAAAGGTAACCATCGAGTACACCAATAACCCAAGTTGGCTGATGGTGAAGGCGCTGCCAGCCATCAGTAATCCGGATGAGGAGGACGCCATCTCGCTGATGTCTGCCATCTATGCCAATACTATCACAAACCATGTACAGAAGCATCTCTCGCTGGAAAATCTCACTCAGGAGAGCATCCGCCTGCAGAATCAGGTGGAGAAGCTGAAGAAGTTGCAGAACCCTGACGGTTCCTTCTCCTGGTGGAAGGGAATGAAGGGCAGCCGGTATATGACTACATCGGTAGCCGAAATGATGGTTCGATTGAATGCCATCGCAGGTGTGCAGAAATCAACCGCCCGGATGCTGACTTCCGCCATCGATTATCTCTCCTGGCAAACAGCACAGGAAGTAAGAGAAATGAAGAAGCAGGAGGAGAAAAAGCAGAAGGTGAATCCTAGCGAACAGGCGCTGCATTATCTCTACATCCTTTCGGTGGATGGCAGAAAGATGAAGCAGAATCTGGAGCAGGATAAAGCTTATCTCCTGGACAAGATGTCGAAGATGACCGGTGATTTCTCCATCTATGGCAAGGCGCGTGCTGCCGTGGTACTCGCCAGAAACAGCCAGCAGAATGCTGCTTACCGCGAGAAGGCAGGCGAATATCTGCAGAGCGTGAACGAATATGCCGTTTACCGCGAGGAGATGGGCCGCTACTACGATACCCGCAAGGCACTCTACAGCTGGAGAAACTATAAGATTCCTACCCAGGTATCCGTGATAGAGGCGATGCAGATGCTGAAGCCGAACGACAAGCAGACCATCGAGGAACTGCAGCGCTGGCTCCTGATGTCGAAACGCACCCAGGTTTGGGATACGCCAGTGAACACCGTGGATGCCGTCTACGCCTTTATGAAGGGCAATGAGAGCAACTGGAGCAGGAAGGCTGAGAATGCCGTTCTGAAACTGGACGGCAAGCTACTGCCGATGCCGCAGGATTCCACTACTTTGGGCTATGTGAAGACCGAAAGACCGGGCAAGGCATCTAAGCTGAGCATCGACAAAAAGAGCGATTATACCAGCTGGGGAGCTGTCTATGCAGAGTTTAAGCAGCCTATCAGCGAAATCGGTTCCATGGAGTCGGGCATCAAGGTGCGCCGTGTCATCGTTCCAGCCGAATCTGAGAGCAAGGGCAATGCGCAGGTAGGCGAGAAGGTGAAGGTAACGCTCATCATCACCGCCGACCGCGACTACGACTTTGTGCAGATTACGGATAAGCGTGCGGCATGCCTGGAGCCGGTTAACCAGTTGAGCGGTTATCAGTGGAGCATAGGCTGCTATGTTTCTCCAAGAGACCATGCAACAAATTTCTATTTCGATCGTTTATCTAAAGGTAAGCACATCGTAGAAATGGAGTATTACGTGGATAGAAAGGGCGACTATCAGAGCGGAACTTGCATCGCTGAGTGTACCTACAGTCCGGAATTTAGTGGCCGCACAGAGACCTATGAATTGAAAGTTAATAATTGATAGTTAAAAGTTTATAGATTGATAATTTAAAATAGAATAGTATGAAACGGATGAATATATGGATGCTCTCAGCGCTGTTGGCGCTGCCTGCATCAGCACAGAAGATTACAACCCAGCACGAGGTGGTAGACTGCGGACAGGTGGTGTTCCACAAGCCTGTAACTGCCGAATTCGTGCTGAAGAATGACGGGCACAAGCCGTTGGTTATCAACAATGTATTGAAAAGCTGCGGATGTACGGAGGTAGATTATCCGAAGACGAGCATAGCTGCCGGCGAAAGTTTCGTCATCAAGGCGGTATACGATGCCAAGCAGATGGGTACTTTCACCAAGCAGGTTTGCCTCTATACCAATGCGGATGAAGAGCCGTTCATCCTCTCTATGAGGGGAAGGGTAGTGGGCAGCGTAGTAGATTTCGCTGGTTCTTACGATGAGATGCTGGGTGTCATCAAGAGTGATGCCCAGGAGGTGGAGTTTGATGACGTGAACCGTGGCGACCGTCCGGTTCAGCGCATTCATATCTTCAATCCTACCGACGAAGTGCTGGAGCCGGTAGTGATGCATCTGCCATCCTATCTTCATGCTTTCGTATCGCCTTCCAAGGTGGCTCCGCGTCATTCTGCCGAAATCAGTTTCGTGCTGGATTCCAAGAAACTGCGCGACCTGGGCTTGAACCAGACATCGGTTTATCTCGGTGAGCGTCCTGGCGATAAGATTGCGCCTGAGAAGGAAATCGTGGTATCAGCCGTTCTTCTTCCTGGTTTCGAAAACATGACTCCAGCCAAGAAGGCACTGGCTCCGAAGATAGAGATGTCTGCCACCGATCTCAATCTGGGTAGTTTCAATGGAAAGAAGAAGCTGAAGGGTGAGATTCTGATTACCAATAAGGGTAAGTCGGAACTGGATATCCGCAGCATGCAGATGTTTACGATGGGCTTGCAGGTGAAACTGAAGAAGAGTAAGATTCAGCCAGGAGAGACCGTTAAGATGAAGGTGACGGCTGTGGCTGCCGACTTGAAGAAATCGCGTGTCAGACACCCTCGTATCCTCATAATTACGAATGACCCTGACCATGCTAAGGTGGTGGTGAAGATTTATGTACAATGATTTAAAAATGAATATCGTGCAGATAGAAATAGATAACGGCAGTGGGTTCTGCTTTGGCGTAACCACTGCCATCAAGAAAGCTGAAGAGGAGTTGGCTAAGGGCGGTAAACTTTACTGCCTGGGCGATATTGTGCATAACGGTATGGAGGTGGAGCGCCTGCATGAAGCGGGACTCATCACGATAGATCATGAGCAGATGGAGGAACTGCAGGGCGTAAAGGTCTTGCTCCGTGCTCATGGTGAACCGCCTGAAACTTATGCCCTTGCTGAGCGAAATAACATTGAAATCATCGATGCTACCTGTCCTGTGGTGCTCCAGTTGCAGCGCCGCATCAAGAAGCAGTATGTCAACAATCCGGAGGCACAGATCGTGATTTTCGGCAAGAACGGGCATGCTGAGGTGCTCGGACTGGTGGGGCAGACGGAGAGTCATGCCATCGTGGTAGAGAAGTTTGAGGATGTGAAGCAGCTGAAGGAAACCGGTCAGCTGGATTTCTCTAAAGATATCTATCTTTACTCCCAGACTACCAAGAGTCTCGATGAGTTCCACCGCATCATCGAATATTGCCAGGAGCATATTGTTGAGGGCGCTGTCTTCAAGAGTTTCGATACCATCTGCCGTCAGGTGGCTAACCGCATGCCTAACATCGCTGCCTTTGCCAGCAAGCATGATGTCATCCTCTTTGTGAGTGGCAGAAAGAGTTCGAACGGCAAGGTGCTTTTCAAGGAATGCAAGAGCGTGAATGCCAACAGCTACCAGATAGAAAGTGCTGACGAAATAGATATGAACTGGTTCAAGGATGTGGAAACGGTAGGTATCTGTGGTGCTACCAGTACGCCGAAGTGGCTGATGGAAGAGTGCAAGGATAAGATTATCAAGGAAAACTCTGCTCTTTTGTAATAAGAGTTAAAATATTGATTATCAGCTACTTGATATACTTGGTACGGTGTTTCACCGTATATGGGTAGAGGATAGTTTTATCGTTGGTTGAAAAACTTAATATATTGGTTATTAATCAGTTAACCCATTTGGTGTCGTGTTTCACGACGTCAAGTGGGTTTATCTTTTATAAACTGTCTGAAAATAAAACAGGTGATAAATCTTCTCCCGAAGACCTATCACCTTCAAAAAACAGTAATTAACTCAAAATTTATAATCTATATCATTACTACCTTGTTAATATGGTTGCAAAGATACTAAATTGAAGTTTTTTTTTCCAAATCTTTTCATCGAATAAAATAAATTTATCGGCAAAAGTAGTATATTTAACGTATTTTTGCATTAATAACCCGGCAGTCTCTTCTCTGTAGCTTATTCTGCTATTGCTTTTTGATATTGTTCCATCAGCCATGCCTTCTGTTCAGAAATGGTCATGTTGCTGTTGTCGAGCGTGATGGCATCATCTGCTTTTCTGAGTGGGGAAGTCTCGCGGTGGCTATCGATATAGTCGCGCTCCTCTACATTCTTCAGAATCGCATCGAAGTCGGCTGGCATTCCTTTCTCCTTCAGTTCATCGAAACGGCGCTGTGCTCTCACCTGTGAACTGGCTGTTACGAAAATCTTCAGTTCGGCATTAGGGAACACGGTGGTACCTATATCGCGACCATCCATCACGATACCCTTGTCTTCGCCCATCTTCTGCTGCAGTTCTACCAGCGCCTCTCTGACGAAAGGAACGGCGGCAATCGGACTAACGTGGTTGGAAACCTCTAACGAACGGATTTCCTTTTCTACCAGTTCGCCGTTCAGATAGCAGTCTGGCCGACCGGTTGTTGCATTAAACTTGAATGAGATGCTGATGTTCTTCATCTCCTTCTGCAGTTCTTCAGTCTTTACGGCTCCATCTGCTTCGAAGAGCTGATGACGCAGCGCATAGAGGGTTACCGAGCGGTACATGGCGCCCGTATCTACATAAACATAACCTATTTCCTTGGCAAGATCCTTTGCCATCGTACTCTTACCGCAAGAAGAGTATCCGTCTATTGCTATTGTTATTTTCTTCATAATTTCGAACTAACTTTAATGTATAATTTATAATCTGTAACTTACGTTCAGCATGAGACTGTTGCTACTGACGTGATATTTGCCGTAGGCAACGTTCAGATGGAAGCGCTCCAGGTTGATACCGCCACCCACAGAGAAACCGGCTCCATGACTGCTTTCCTCATCTTCTGAGGTGCTGATTTTCATCTCGTTGGCTCTCCGGAAGTTGTAGCCGGCACCTATCCACAGGCTCTCCGAAAGCAGAATGTCGGCACCTACTACGGCATGATCACGAAGACTGCTGTCCCAATGGTTCAGGTTGACCAGTGTGGCTGATACCCTGAACGGTGCGTTGGCGAAGCGTTTCGTCACACCCAACTGCAGGTCGATCGGCATCTTCTCATATTCATTGTCGTAAGCTTTCAGCTGTCCACCCAGATTCTTTGCCGCACATGAAACCGACCATTCCGTTTCCGGGTCGTAATAGTTGATGCCCAGATCCACTCCCACAGCGATAGAATTGTAATCGCCAATATACGAAGTGATGAATTTGGCGGCAATACCACCCGCAAACTTTTCACCGAGCATATAAGAGAAGTAACCCGCAACGGCAATGTCCTTTGCCGAGAACTCACCCATCTGGATGTTGTTCTCATCCGTCTCTTTCATCTTGCCGTAGTCAACAAGCTGAGCCGAAACAGCCCACGAAGCCTTGTCGTTGACAATACGGTTGAAACTAGCCGAGGCAGTGTTCACCCCCGACATATAGTTCATATAATTGAGATTGACCGTCTTGTCGTTTACTGATGACAGGAGAGCCGGATTATGGAATATGAGTGCCTCATCATCTTCTATCAAGGTGATGTTGTCGCCACCCAGAGCAGCTGCATGGGCACTCACCGGCAAGCGAAGGAAATTATACCCCGTTTGGCTCTCTTGAGCATCAATAATTGTCGCAAAAAGCGTCAATATTGCGG
>ENA-OURK01000158-OURK01000158.1-human-gut-metagenome-genome-assembly--contig:-NODE-158-length-9792-cov-15.177458_pt1 | contig 9792 bp, 18 predicted proteins | sample MGYA00243075_ERZ508840 | MGnify/ENA primary metagenome ERZ508840 (study PRJEB26277, sample SAMN04329866) | human gut metagenome | biome: human-associated habitat | host: Homo sapiens | place: USA... | reverse complement strand
CCCCCCCCCCCCCCCCCCCCCCCCCCCCCCCCCCCCCTTTTTTTTTTTATTGTTACGGCGACCACCGAGATCTACACTCTTTCCCTACACGACGCTCTTCCGATCTTTACTAAATAGAGGGAAGGAGGAAGAACAAAATGCCAAAAGTAGACGTTTTAGATATGAAAGGTAAAAAAGTAAATGATATAGAATTAGCTGAAAGTGTATTTGGAATTGAACCAAATGAAGCTATAGTACACAGTGTATTAGTAAATTATTTAGCTAATCAAAGACAAGGTACACAAAGTACAAAAACAAGAGCAGAAGTTTCAGGTGGTGGTAAAAAACCATGGAGACAAAAAGGAACAGGTAGAGCAAGACAAGGTTCTATTAGAGCTCCACAATGGATAAAAGGTGGTATTGCATTAGGACCAAAACCTCGTTCATATAAATATACAGTAAATAAAAAAGAAAGAAGACTTGCTATAAAATCAGTGTTAAGTTCTAAAGTTTTAGAAAAAGAATTAACAGTTGTGGACAAATTAGAAGTTAAAGAAATCAAAACAAAAACTATGGTAAAAGCTTTAGCAGACATGAAAGTTGAAGGAAAAACATTAATTATACTTCCTGAAAACAATAAAAATGTTTTAATGTCATCAAGAAACATAGAAGGTGTTAAAACAATAGTTGCTAATAACATAAACATATTTGATTTATTAAAATATACAAACCTAATTTTACCAGTAGATACTGTTAAAAAATTAGAGGAGGTGTATGCATAATGTTAGCAGAAGAAATTATAATAGCACCAGTTGTTACTGAAAAAAGTAATGATCAACTACAAGAAGGTAAATACACTTTCAAAGTAAATAAAAAAGCAACAAAAGTTGAAATAGCAAAAGCTGTTGAAAAACTTTTTGAAGTAAAAGTATTAAAAGTAAATACAATGAAAGTTAACGGAAAGAAAAAAAGAGTTGGATATCATGTAGGAAAAACATCAGACTGGAAAAAAGCAATTGTTACAATTGATACAAATCCATCAGATGAAAAATATCTAACTAAAGGCGGAAAAGAAGTTAAAGTTTCTAAAAAATACAAAGATAGTATTGAAGAATTTATGGGAGCTTAATTTTAAATGAATTATCGGGAAAGCCCCGGAAAATAAAGAATATCTGTAGTGCGATGCAGGAAAAAAATCGTAAATAAATATAAAGGAGAAAATCAAAATGGGAATGAAACATTTTAAACCATATACACCATCAAGAAGAAATATGACAGTTTCAGACTTTTCAGAAATAACAAAGAAAACTCCTGAAAAATCATTACTTGCAACTAAGAAAAAAAATGCAGGTAGAAATTCTTATGGTAGAATAACAGTAAGACACCAAGGTGGTGGAAACAGACAAAAATATAGAATAATAGATTTTAAAAGAAATAAAGATAACATGACAGCAACTGTTATCGGAATAGAATATGATCCAAACAGAAGTGCAAATATAGCTTTAATTCAATATGAAGATGGAGAAAAAGCATATATTTTAGCACCACAAGGATTAACAGATGGTGACAAAGTAATATCTGGAGAAACAGCAGATATCAAACCAGGAAATTGTATGCCAATAAGCAGTATACCAGTAGGTACATTAATTCATAATATTGAATTAAATCCTAAACAAGGTGGAAAATTAGTTAAAGCTGCTGGACAAAGTGCACAATTAATGGCTAAAGAAGGTAAATATGCTCATGTAAGATTACCTTCAGGAGAAATGAGATTAATACTAGCTAAATGTAGAGCTACAATAGGTGTAATTGGAAACAGTGACCACGAAAATGTAAAAATAGGAAAAGCTGGTAGAAAAAGACATATGGGTATCAGACCAACAGTTAGAGGTTCTGTAATGAACCCAGTAGATCACCCTCATGGTGGTGGTGAAGGTAAAGCTCCAGTAGGACACGCAGGACCAATGACTCCTTGGGGTAAACCAGCACTTGGATATAAAACAAGAAATAAAAAGAAATTATCAAATAAATTTATCGTTAAGAGAAGAAAATAATATTTTGTGGATTGGGGTTATAATTTTAAGACCCCCTAGATCCCACGAAGAAGGAGGAAAAAACAATGTCAAGATCAAGCAAGAAAAAACCTTATGTGGCACCTAAATTATTAAAAAGAATAGAAGCTATGAATGAAACAGGAGCCAAAGATGTTTTAAAGACATGGTCAAGAGCTTCAACAATATATCCACAAATGGTTGGTCATACAATAGCTGTACATGATGGAAGAAAACATGTTCCAATTTACATTACAGAAGAAATGATTGGTCATAAATTAGGTGAATTTGCTCCTACAAGAACATATAGAGGTCATGCAGGAGAAAAAACAACTAAAGTAAAAAAATAATATAAATATGATAAAAAAGACTTTATCAAAGCAAGATAATCGTCCAAAGGAGGTAGAATAAAGTGCAAGAGCAAGAAACATTAGTAAAAAATGAAGCTAGAGCAACTCTTAGATATACAAGAATTTCTGCTAGAAAAGTGAAAATAGTAGCTGACTTAATTAGAGGAAAAAATGTTGATGAAGCTTTAGCTATAGTAAAATTCACACCTAAAGCAGCATCAGAAATAATAGAAAAATTATTAAAATCAGCAATTGCAAATGCTGAAAATAATCATGATATGAAACGTGAAAATTTATATGTTGCTGAAATATATGCAAATCAAGGTCCAACTTTAAAAAGAATAAGACCAGCAGCAAAAGGTTCAGCAGTTAGAATAAGAAAAAGAACAAGTCATATAACAATCGTATTAAGAGATGACAAATAGGAAAGGAGGATTTATAAAAAATGGGACAAAAAGTACATCCAACAGGCGTTAGAGTTGGTATAATCAAAGATTGGAACTCTAAATGGTATGCAGATTCAAAGAATTTTGCAGATTATTTAGTAGAAGACCAAAAAATCCGTAAATTTTTAAAGAAAAAATTATATACAGCTGGAATTTCTAAAATAGAAATAGAAAGAACAGCAAAATTTGTAAGAGTAAATTTATATACTGCAAAACCAGGAATCGTAATAGGAAAAGGTGGAGCAGGAGCAGAAAGCATAAAAGCTGAATTAGCAAAAGAAATAGGAAAAGACGTTAACTTAAATATAGTAGAGGTTAAAAATATAGACCAAGATGCACAATTAGTAGCAGAAAACATTGCAGGTCAATTGGAAAGAAGAATTTCATTTAGAAGAGCTATGAAACAATGTATGCAAAAATCTATGAAAGCAGGAGCTTTAGGAATAAAAACAGCGGTTTCTGGAAGATTAGGTGGAGCAGATATGGCAAGAACTGAATTCTATAAAGAAGGAAACATTCCATTACAAACTTTAAGAGCTGATATAGATTATGGATTTGCTGAAGCAGATACAACTTATGGAAAAATCGGTGTAAAAGTATGGATATATAAAGGTGAAGTTCTTCCTACTAAAAAAGAGGAAGGAGGAGACAAATAATGCCATTAATGCCAAAAAGATCAAAATTTAGAAAAATGCAAAAAGGTAGAATGAGAGGAAAAGCAACAAGAGGAAATAAAGTAACAGATGGTGAATATGGAATTCAAGCTGTAACAGCTGGGTTAATTACAGGAAATCAAATAGAAGCAGCCCGTATAGCAATGACACGTTATATAAAAAGAGGTGGAAAAGTTTGGATAAAAATATTCCCAGATAAACCAATAACATCTAAACCTATTGGAACTCGTATGGGTAAAGGTAAAGGTGCTCCTGAATATTGGGTAGCAGTTGTAAAACCAGGAAGAGTAATGTTTGAAATAGCTGGTGTACCAGAAGAAACTGCTAGAGAAGCTTTAAGACTTGCTATGAACAAACTACCTAATAAAACAAAATTTGTAGCAAGAGAAACTGAAAAGGTAGGTGATAATGATGAAGATAAATAAAATAAGAGAAATGTCTTCACCAGAACTAGAAAAAGAATTAGGTGAACTAAAAACAGAATTATTTAAATTAAAATTTAGTTTAGCTACAAACGGATTAGATAATCCTATGAAAATTAAAGAAGTAAAAAAAGATATAGCTAGAATAAATACAATATTAACAGAAAGAAAAATAGAAGAAAGCAAAAAATAAGAATTATATATAAGTTTAGATTAAACTACAATAATAGAAAGGAGAAATCTAAATGGAAGAAAGAAATCTTCGTAAAGTGATGGTTGGAACTGTAAAATCAAACAAAATGGATAAAACAGTAGTAGTAGCAGTAGAAACAAAAACAAGCCATGGAATATATGGAAAAACAGTAAAAAGAACATATAAATTAAAAGCTCACGATGAAGAAAATGTTTGCCAAATTGGTGATAAAGTAAAAGTAATGGAAACAAGACCACTTTCTAAAGATAAAAGATGGAGAGTAGTTGAAGTTTTAGAAAAAGCAGATTTAAAATAAAGAAGTAAGGTAAGAAGGGAGGAACCAATAATGATACAACAACAAACAAGATTAAAAGTAGCAGATAATACAGGAGCAAAAGAGATTATGTGTATTAGATGTTTAGGTGGTTCTTACAGAAAAACATGTAATATTGGAGATATAATTGTTGCCTCTGTTAAATCAGCAACACCAGGAGGCGTTGTAAAAAAAGGTGATGTTGTAAAAGCTGTTGTTGTTAGATCAAAAAAAGGTCTAAGAAGAGCAGATGGATCTTATGTAAAATTTGATGAAAATGCAGCTGTTATAATAAAAGAAGACGGAACTCCAAAAGGAACACGTATTTTTGGCCCAGTTGCTAGAGAATTAAGAGAAAAAAATTATATGAAAATACTTTCTTTAGCTCCAGAAGTTCTATAAAATAAAGAGAGTTTAAAATTGAAGAAAAGGAGGCAATCTTTAATGAGAATAAAAAAAGGCGATAATGTTCAAGTTTTATCTGGAAATGATAAAGGTAAGACTGGAGAAGTATTAACAGTAATACCAAAAGAAGATAAAATAATTGTTAAAAGCGTTAATGTAAGAAAAAAACATGTTAAAGCTAGAAAACAAGGCGAAGAAAGTGGAATAATACCAGTAGAATGCGCTATACCAGTATCAAAAGTAAATATTGTTTGCCCAAAATGTGGAAAAGCAACAAAAATAGGATATAGTATAAAAGAAAATGGAAAAGTTCGTGTTTGTAAAAAATGCGGTGCAGAATTAAAATAGTAAGTAAGAAAGGAGGATTAAAGCAAAATGGAAAAATTAAGAGAACAATATGAAAAAGAAGTAGTCCCAGCATTAATGAAAAAATTTGAATATAAATCAATTATGCAAGTTCCAAAACTTGATAAAATTGTTATAAATATAGGATTAGGAGATTTAAAAGAAAATCCTAAAGCATTAGAAAATGCTATGAATGATTTAACACAAATTACAGGTCAAAGACCAATTGTAACAAAAGCTAAAAAATCTATAGCAGCATTTAAACTTAGAGAAGGTGCTAATATTGGATGCAAAGTAACATTAAGAGCAGATAAAATGTATGATTTTGCATATAAATTATTTAATGTAGCACTTCCAAGAGTTAGAGATTTTAGAGGTGTATCAGCACATTCATTTGATGGAAGAGGAAATTATGCTATGGGAATAAAAGAACAATTAATATTCCCAGAAATCGAATATGACAAAGTTGATAAATTAAGAGGTATGGATATAATTTTCGTAACTACAGCTGAATCAGATGAAGAAGCTAGAGAGTTATTAAAATTAATGGGAATGCCTTTCAAAAATTAGTCAAAGGAAAGGAGTAAAACTATGGCTAAGAAAGCAATGAAAATAAAACAAGCTAGACCACAAAAATATAAAACAAGAGAATATAACAGATGTAAATTATGTGGTAGACCACATTCATATATTAGAAAATATGGAATATGCCGTGTATGTTTTAGAGAATTAGCACATAAAGGAGAAATACCAGGAATTAAAAAAGCTAGCTGGTAAAATAAAATATCAAAAAGAGAGAAAAGGAGGTTAGTAATAAATGAACATTACAGATCCAATAGCAGATATGTTAACAAGAATAAGAAATGCAAATAGTTCTAAACATAAAACAGTTGATATACCAGCTTCAAAAATGAAATTAGGTATAGCTGAAATATTGTTTAAAGAAGGATATATAAAATCTTTTGAAGAAATAAAAGATGATACTCAAGGTATAATCAGAGTAACTCTAAAATATGACGAAAAAGGTACAAGAGTTATTGATGGATTAAAAAGAATTAGTAAACCAGGTTTAAGAGTATATGCTTCAAAAGAAGAATTACCAAAAGTTCTTAATGGATTAGGAATTGCAATTATTTCTACATCACAAGGATTAAAAACAGATAAAGAAGCTAGACAATTAGGAATTGGTGGAGAAGTATTAGCTTATGTATGGTAATATAAATAATAAAGGGTAAAACCGAAACAAAAAAGAAGGAGGAAAACCTAGAATGTCAAGAATAGGAAATAAACCAATTACAGTGCCATCAGAAGTTACAGTAAAAATTGAAGGTCAAAAAGTTACAGTTACAGGGCCAAAAGGTACATTAGAAAAAGAATTTGATCAAAATATTACTATAGAATTAGATGGAAATATAATCACAGTTTCAAGAAACAGTGATGAAAAGAAAATTAGAAGTTTACATGGTTTAACTAGAACTTTAATTAATAACATGATAATTGGTGTAACAGAAACATATAGTAAAGAATTACAAATAAATGGTGTTGGTTATAGAGTTGCAAAACAAGGAAAAGACCTAAATTTAACATTAGGATATTCTCATCCAGTAATATTTACAGCTCCTACAGGAATTGATTTTGATGTTCCTAATGCAAATACAATTATAGTAAGAGGAATTGATAAAGAATTAGTAGGTCAAACTGCAGCTGAAATTAGAACAAAAAGACCACCAGAAGTATATAGAGGTAAAGGTATTAAATATGCTGATGAAGTTATTAGACGTAAAGAAGGTAAAACAGGTAAATAAAAATAGTTGAAACCAATATAGATTAAAAATCTAGAAAGGAGTAATATAAAATGGTAAAAAAGACAGATAGAAAAATGGAAAGACAAAGAAGACACATTCGTGTAAGAACAAAAATATCTGGAACAGCAGAAAGACCAAGATTATGCGTATATAGAAGTAATAGTAATTTATATGTGCAAATTATTGATGATGTTGCTGGAAAAACTTTAGTTCAAGCATCAACATTAGATAAAGAAATCAAAACAAAACATGCTAACAAAGAAGCTGCTAAAGAAGTAGGAACTTTAATAGCAAAAAGAGCTGCTGATAAAAAAATAGAAAGTGTTGTATTTGACCGTGGTGGATACATATATCATGGAGTCGTTAAAGAATTAGCAGAAGCTGCAAGAGAAGGCGGATTAAAATTCTAATAAAAAAAGAAGGAGGGAAAACAAACCGATGGAAGAAAAGAATGAATTAAAAGAAAAAGTTGTTGCTATCAACAGAGTAGCTAAGGTTGTTAAAGGTGGTAGAACTTTTAGATTTAGTGCTGTAGTAGTTGTTGGTGATGAAAACGGACATGTTGGTGTTGGAAATGGTAAAGCGGCAGAAGTTCCAGATGCTATAAAAAAAGCCATTCAAGAAGCTAAAAAGAACTTAATCGAAGTTCCAATAGTAGAAACATCAATACCTCATGAATATATAGGAAAATTTGGTAGTGCTAAAGTTATGTTAAAACCAGCTGTAATAGGTACTGGATTAATAGCTGGAGGTAGTGTTAGACCTGTACTAGAATTAGCAGGATATAAAAATATAAGAACAAAAGTTATTGGAACAAATAATCCAAGAAACGTTGTTTATGCTACACTAGAAGGTTTAAAATCTATGCAAACAGTAGAGCAAGTTGCTAAAAAAAGAGGTAAAAAAGTAGAAGATATATTATAAAAAAATGCTAAATAATTGAAGGAGGTGCAAACCGTAATGAAACTAGATGAATTAAAACCAGCTGTAAGTAAAGTAAAAAGAAATAGAGTAGGTCGTGGAATGGCATCAGGTAATGGAAAAACATCAGGAAGAGGACATAAAGGTCAAAAAGCTAGATCTGGTGGAGGAGTAAGAAGAGGATTTGAAGGTGGTCAAACACCATTATATAGAAGATTACCAAAAAGAGGATTTACAAATATTCATGCTAAAACTTACACAGAAGTAACATTAAAAATGCTTAATTTATCAAAAGCAACAGATGTTACAGCTGAAACTCTTTTAGAAGAAGGAATCATCAGTAAAGTAAATGATGGAATAGTAGTATTAGCTACTGGAAAATTAGAGAAAAAATTAAATGTTAAAGCTAAGAGATTTACAGCAAAAGCAAAAGAAACAATAGAAGCTTTAGGTGGAAAGACAGAGGTGATTTAATTGTTTAAAACAATAAAAAATGCATTTAAAACACCAGATATAAGAAAAAGATTATTATATACACTATTACTAATCGTAGTATTTAGATTAGGATGCTATATAACAGTACCAGGAGTTAATAATATTGCATTAAATCAAGCAATGTCAAATAATCAAGGAATTACAGGATTAATAGATATGGTTTCTGGAGGAGCTTTTTCAAGATTTTCTGTTTTTGCAATGTCAGTAAGTCCATATATCACAGCTTCAATTGTTATACAATTGCTAGCTATGATAATACCATCTTTAGAAAGATTAACTAAAGAAGGTGGAGAACAAGGAAGAAAAATAGTTAATAGATATACAAAACTATTAACTATTGTCTTAGCATTAGTAGAATCAATAGGAATATATATTTCATACAAGTCAACAGGAATATTTGTTAATAGTTCATTTTTAACAGGAGCACTAGTAGTTACTGGATTAGTAGCAGGGTCATCAATATTAATGTGGCTAGGAGATCAAATTACAGATAAAGGAATTGGAAATGGAATTTCTTTATTAATATTTGTAGGTATTATTTCAGGATTACCAAGTGGAGCTGTTAGTTTATGGAATTTAATTATTAAAGACGGTGTATTTAGTACAACTGGATTTTTAATAGCTTTAGGAGTAGTATTAGGAGCTATAGTATTAATTACAGCTGTAGTTTTTGTTCAACAAGCAGAAAGAAGAATACCCGTACAATATTCTAAAAAAGTTGTTGGAAGAAAAATGATGGGAGCACAAAATACACATATACCATTAAAATTAGCAATGGCAGGTGTAATGCCAATAATTTTTGCTTCATCATTTATGACATTTCCAGCAATGATTATTCAAATTTTTGTAAAAGATATATCTACACAAACAGGATTTTTAGCAGGATTATATAAATTCTCTATAGCAACATCAACTTCTCAAGTAGAAATAGGCTATTCAATAGCTAATGCTATAGTATATTTATTATTAATCGTTGGATTTACATTTTTCTATACTTATGCTACATTTAATCCAGCAGAAGTATCAAATAATATTAAGAAAAATGGTGGTTTTATACCAGGAATTAGAGCGGGAAAACCTACAACTGAATATTTATCATCAGTTATTTCTAAATTAACATGTTTTGGAGGAGTTTTCTTAGCAATTATCGCAATATTACCAATGTTGTTAAGATTTACAAACTTAAACATTGCATTTGGAGGAACATCAATATTAATTATTGTAGGAGTTGCTCTTGAAACAATTCAACAATTAGAATCATTCTTAGCAATGAGACATTATAAAGGATTCTTAGAAAAATAAAATATGAGATATAAGACACAAAGATCGGAAGAGCACACGTCTGAACTCCAGTCACCACGATATCTCGTATGCCGTCTTCTGCTTGAAAAAA
>ENA-OURK01000157-OURK01000157.1-human-gut-metagenome-genome-assembly--contig:-NODE-157-length-9800-cov-21.166101_pt1 | contig 9800 bp, 13 predicted proteins | sample MGYA00243075_ERZ508840 | MGnify/ENA primary metagenome ERZ508840 (study PRJEB26277, sample SAMN04329866) | human gut metagenome | biome: human-associated habitat | host: Homo sapiens | place: USA... | reverse complement strand
TTTTTCAAGCAGAAGACGGCATACGAGATATCGTGGTGACTGGAGTTCAGACGTGTGCTCTTCCGATCTTCTCCTGCTTTTTTAGTCTTTCAAAAATCTAAACTTTTAGCTTTTTTACATATTCGCTCTTTGAGCTGTCCCAGTAGCAATGCACACACCTTCCATTTTGAAAATGGTGGTCACAATTGGGGTAGCCATAGAGTACATGCGCACATTCTGGGCATAGTGCTTCCATCTGGGAACGCCCTTTGAAAAACAGACTGCCACACTCATCGCAAATCACAAGCTCTTTTTCCGCCATGAGCTTTACCAGTCCCTTTCTCGGATAGCCTCCTCAATATCAATAGGAATATCAAACCACTCTAAAATGTAAGCCACAGTAACGCCAATGCAATCTCGTGCCACTGTTTCAATTTCGCTGTCGTTCTCGTCAAACTCCTCTTGAAGATCATTGATACCGCAAACAGCTTCATCCAGCTTTTCCTGCACTACTTCGACATCGGTTTCGCCGCTCTCTAGCAGGTCGATAACCTTTTGAAGCTCATCCTTTACTTTGTCTACCAAAAAAGCAGGATAATAATCGTCCTCATACATCTCTGTCAATAGTTTGTAATTAGGGTCAAATGCTTTCATCGTTGTCGCTCCTTCCTCATTGCTCAGCTGTAATGCTCAGCTCAATCTCATCATCACTATAAATCAGACGGAGTCCATGATGAGCTTTTCCATCGAAATGCAGTTCAATGTCATGGTATTTGAGGATCAAAGTTTTCGCGTCGCTTCTCATGGTGGAAACAGTATCGGGCTTACCGAAGATCTCTATGACCTCATCCTGCGACATTCCGAATTTCAGCGGTGAAATGTCCCACGGATTCTGCAATATTTGATTGCGCCAAATCGTAAAATCCTGTTTCATAGTTTTCCGTCCAATGCCTCCACAGTTTTCATGGCAGCAAAGCATCATTCTTTTTCTCCTCTAGCCTCCAACAACTTAAATACTTCGTCCATATCCATTTCAAACATAACACTATTTTCTTTTATTGGTGCAAAATAGTAATCAACAGAGTCTTTTCCAAAATCTTTTTCTAACTGCTCCCATTGAGAAGTAAGTCCAATACAAAAAGCTAAAGTATCGCTGCCTAGTGAATCCATATACCATCGGATTTGATATTTAGGTGATACATATTCCTGAATACTTTTTAATGTTGTATCCCTATCTGTATATTCGTCTGCATAAGGTATAGCCTTGCGAATATCATTTTTTTGTAAATAAATATCAATTCCCCGCTCTTTTTCAATTTCAACAGATTCAAATTTAATGCTATCTTCATTCGGAAGTACATCATTAAAATAACGAATGATAGAATCGTCAAAATCACGCCAGTCAACCCAGATTAAATCCTTAGACTCCCAAAATTCATCTAGATTTTCTTTGGGAGATGACAAAAACTTTCTTACATTTTCCATAAGATTCTCCTTTCTTTCCGCATCCTATTCCTATTCTTCGTCAGAATACTCTTTTTCAATATCTATAAAGAGAATATAAAAGCCGCAAAGCTCTCCTTTTTCATCATAACCAAAATAGCAAGGATAATAGCCATCTCCCCAGCCAGAAGCAAAGATAGGAATATTTAGCTCAGTGCCCGGAATTGTCCAATTAGCCCAATCGCCACCAGTTCTTTGATATTTAGGAAATTTCTGTGCACTTTCTGCCAACAGCTCTTCAAATATATCATCATAGGGATTGTCGGCCTCGCCATATTCTTCCAGCTTGTTCCAATATTTGATGTATTCATCCTGAGATTTTTTATCAGCTACGCAGCCCATTCCTGCATCCACACCAAAGCCATAATATTCATCTTCACTAGCCTCGTCCATTTTTTCTTCTTCGCCGGTTACTGCTAATTCATAAACCACTGGGGTATTCTTGCTAAATTCAACCTTAACGCAAGCATATCTATCTCCATAATCTTCGCTTGGTACTACAGCAATCCTTACAGGATATTTACCAGCTGGAGCTTTTTGGATATATGCTTTGGCTTCACCCAGCTCAACCAACGGATCACAAGCCAAAATTTCACCAGTTGGCAGGCTTACATCGCCAATCTCTAAGGTATCTACTGCCATTTCGCCTATCTTCTTTTGCGTAAAATATCTTTCTAAATCTACTTTGCATCTAAATTTTTCTTTGTTCTCCTCATACATCGCCTGCCAATTATTAGTCATACCACATTCCTCCTTGGAACCATCAAAAGAAGTGATTTTTAAGCCTATCTTCTTCCCTAATTCGCGGACTTGATTTAATTTTTGCTTCGTTATAGGAAAAATAGAATAGCTATCAGAATTAGTGTCAATATTGCCAACTAAAACATCTTTCTTAGCAAATTCACGATTAAATTTTTCACACCATATTTCTATATCGTCATCTTCATCAAGGTTTAAATCTTCAATGCTGTAGATATTTTCGTCTATACCAGCCTTTTTCATAGCATCAGAAAGCATTGCAAAATCATCTAGCTCGCATTTCCAATCCAAATAGCAAATATATCCCCTTTCACTTAAAAGTAAAACTAAAGCCATTACCTTCAGTTCAATTTTTTCTTTATCCGAAAGAGCCTTTATCTCATCATAAATATAGCGAAAGCTGCTATTTTCCCTTAAATAATTACGAAAATCTTCAAAAATTATTTCTAGCTTTTTGATAACCGCTCTATCATTAAAAGACAAAATCCCAGCAATTTTCAATAAAATTCCATCAGCAAAAGAAGTATTATCCTTTGCCACAGCTGGCTTTATACACCAGCATTTTTCAAACCTATCATCAAGCATTTTGAAGATATAGATTTTATCACCATCATAATCATAATTAGAATAAGTAGGGAATTTTACATTTCTGTCTTTTATTCCTAAGGGATTTTTTATTAGTTCATCCTTTGATATTTTCTTATCCTGCAGCAAAAATTCTATTTGTTCACTATCAAAGGTTAAACAATAAAATTTACTGCTCGATAAATTTTCTAAAACCTGTACTATTATAAAAGTATCAATATCATCTGTTACTTTTTCCCAGGAATATAAATCATCATTGGTCGTCATATATACTGGTGGATTTTCCAAGGATAAATCTTCTTTTTTTATGCCAGCATTCCATACGCCCTGATTTTCTGTCCAGAATATTAAAAAATTGTCTGTCTCTTTTAAAGCTTTTTCTATTTCGTCATTGGGAAGCCCATCATCCTCCAAAGCTTCTCTCTCCCAAGTGTGAGAAAATCCAATCTCATCTAAATTTAAAATGCTGCTGAAACAGGTATTTATGTCTAAATCACCACATTCATGATAATAACGTCTTAAAACATTGGGAAAATCAGCTTTCAATCTAAACTCTGTCTTGTTTATTTCTTCCCAACTGATTTTATAATTATTTTTGCTCGCAAGATTATTTTCAAAGACTTTCGCTAGGACTGGGTTATCAAAAAAATTGGATGTATCTGTAGTAGTTACCCTGTTAATCTCTTTGCGATATAACAGTTTTACCACCTGCTCTGCTGACAAATTATACCGTTCCATATTCTCACCAACTCATCCTGTAATATTAGTATAGGTAATGCCTTTCTTTAAAGAACCGCTCACGCCAGCTCCGCATCCAAAATCTGAATCTGGTTCCCGCTCTCGTCCACATAGTAAAGAGCAATATAGTCAATGGCGTCCCGCTTGACCTGCTCCCAAGGCATACGCTCACCGTTGATCAGTTCCACGGTACCCGCTTCATCCGGTTCGAAGTCCTCTTTTTCATCCTCATAGTCGATACTGTACCCAAGTTCTAGCACCAATTTTGAGGCAGGTATTTCGTACCGCTTGAGGGAACGATTTTCCAGTTCAGCTGAATCATGTTCATCGCAGAACATATTGTCATAGCCGTGCCTTCCACTGTCGAAGATAACAAACTCCTCGCTAGTTTTCGGGTCGCGATCCACTACCACTCCTGGTGCTTCATCACTATCTATAATATAGGATTGGTTTTCTCACTTCACCGTAATCAAATCTCCGTAATACCAAACCTCCAGATGTTCATTTCCTGTAGAAGAACAAAGCGTAACGGTAGGTAGGCGCTTTTGTGCCTGTTCCTTAACATGGCCCTCCAGCCAGGTGGGAATTTGGGGAAAGGACGCCCCTTTCTCCTGCTTGGCGGGCGACGCCTGTGCATCGTTCCACGGCTCCATATCCAGGCTGATAATCCATCCGCTATAATCGCTGTACTTCATTGTTGTGTGCGCCTGGATATAATCCTCCCCCCAGAGGGCCACATCCGCCTTACTGTACCAAGTAGTCTGTGTTACGCCGTCATCATTGGTAACATCGCAGCAGAGATAATCTTCTACTTTTCCGTTTCTCAGCGCAACCATACGAAGAATTTCGGTATCTTCCGGGGTAATTTCACGAAAGTTCAATTTTAATGCCATAGGGTAACCTTCTTGTATCAATAAGAGTTGATCTTTTGTCATCGGTGTTCTCTCCTTTTCTTAGGTAGCTTATATGGCATAAGCTGACGTACCTTTTCCTGTTCGTTGTGCCAAGCCTCTGGTTCCAAAGCTTTTAAGTAGTCTGCCATTTCCTGATTTTTGTTTTGGATTGCCACAGTATATGGACGATCGCCGTATTTATCGGCAATAGTAATGTCCGCACCCTTTTCAAGAAGCAAGTGAGCAAGCTTTTTATTTCCCTCAGAAACAGATGCTCGAAACGCTTCTCCACCAAACTTAGCCACACTAATCCGTCATGAAGCAACTCCTCCAGCTTAAGAATGTCGTGTTCATAAATGGCAGCAGCCGTTTCTGGAAGAGTCGCCCAGCGACCAATATATGCAATCTGGTACATAAGGCACCTACTTTCTTTATCCTACAATAGCTGTTTCTTTCATGATTAGACTCTTAAAGCCCATAATATTAGCTTAACAGTAACATCATAAGTATAGGCCTATGCATCAAGGGTTCATTTCTGCATCATCATCAGCATAAATTCCCATACACTGTTCAATATAAAGCTGAACCTATTCTTCGTCTAAAACCTCATAAAGCTTATCAAGTATAGCTGTAACTTCATCAGGAATTCCTTCTTCCCAATTTGGGCTTTCCAAAACTTCTCCCTCTAAAGCAGCGTACATCTCTTCAGGAATAGGTCTTTTCATTTCATCTTCATCAACTTCGTCCGTCCAATCATAATCTGAATTATATGGGTCATTTTTAGGGTCAAAAGCATATTTTTGATTTTTGTAAAATCCTGAAAGATAATTTTTCTCAAGAGTTTCTACAATATCAAAATCTTCTAAAGCCCAAAAATCACCTTCTTTTTCTTCACATTCTTCTCTATTTTTATATTTCTTAAAAAATTGAGGATTCATATACCAATATAAAAATAAAGCAGTTCCTTTATCAGTATCTGGCTGCTCTGCTATCCATTTGATAACTTCCTTAGAATTATCAAAGTTCCAATCTATTGCTAAAAGCTGTCTCTCTTCTGGAGAGTTTTTCTTTAGATAATCTATGATTAAAGCTGTTTCAAGTTCATCAAATTCATCTTCATCAATTTCTACATCTTCCCAATCAAAATCTTCTCTTAAAATATCTTCAACTTTTAACATATCAATGCCTCCTTATTTACAATTCAACTTTAAAGCTTTTTCCTCTTCTATATACTTCTCACAGTCGTACACAAGTTTTTTGGCTACTTGGTCATCAGGTGCCAATGCCAACCAACGTTTTGCGTATTCATAGGCGGTTGCTGCAGAGCTGTATGCCATCAGACAGGAATAACCCATACGAGCATTCCAATAAGGATCGTTTTCCCCTTGAATACGAACAGATTCAAGAATATCAATAGCATGTCGGACAAGATTTTCATCCACTTCACAATCCGTTCCATGCTCTTTATAATCACCTAATACTGCCAAATTACTATAAGCCCTACTCAGCTTAACAGTAAGCAAATAACTACGCTCCTGCTCTGGGATAGCTTCTATGGCCTCGATACACCGTGAATACTCGTCCGCATCATTCCAATTCTCAATCTGCTCCAGCAGCTTTGTTTCTTCCGTATGATTCATAGTTACAACCCTTCTCTGAGTCAACCTTGTATATCAGCTCCAATGAGTCCTTTTTTCAGTGTCCCATCCACAGTAACCACATGACCCCAGAACATATCATCGTCCTCGTACCAAGCTGTAAAACGACCACCAGGAGAGATAGAAAACTCAGTGAGAATAATGCGTTGAGCAAATTCCTTCTCAGTAATCGGTTCTTTCTCTGGGTCGCGATTAGTCTGCTCATCGTCCGCCATCCACTCGTTGGCAAGAGTCGTGAGCTTTTGTGCTGCCATTTCCCGCAGCGACTTGTCCCAGACTTCCTGATCTGCAACTAATTTCTTCATTACATTTCTGACACGAGTCCACGAAGCTTTACTCTCAACATCAACATCTAACGAAATCTGCACGTCTTTTCCCATCCACTTACAGCATCCATCGAATGTACTCATTTCACGATTCAGCGTAAGAGTCCCCAGCACTTCATCCTCAAGAATTATCGGTTTTGTATAATCAGCCCAAATCTTCTCCAATGCTGGACAAGACACTCCTTCTGTCACCACATCTGTAACATACCACAAAGGTTCACTTAGAGCATCACCTTTCCATCTGCGAACCTTGATTCGATAAATGTTTCCTTTACGAAATCGTTCAGTATACTCTCCTGATTCCCTTTCTTGTTCTGTCAACGGCCAGCTTAGATAACAACGTCCAGATATTACCTGCCCTGTCTCAGTATCTGCCATAGCAAGAGCATAAGAATGTGCCGTCCAAAATGTATCCAAAAAGGTTTTATCAGCACTGGTGCCACTTTGGATTAGCACCAGCTGTTCCTCATTTTCAGGAGCGTAGGATTCAATAAAGTCCTTGACTTTTCTCTTTTTCATATTATTCTCCTTAAGCAAATACCTGCTGGTATTTCTCTTTCAGTTCCTTCGGTGCCGCCTTGATTACCTTACTCCCAGCATTCTCTGCAGCTTGTCCCCAAATTCCCCAGAGCACCTCCTGCCAAAGGAAACCCTGCTCTCTTTTATTTTGACAATTTTCTTCTGGTAAGTACGCATCTAAATGATTCTTGATATCTAGCAAAGCGTTCAGGCTCTCCTCATTGGCAATCAGAGTACGGAACTCCTTAGCTGGTTTCATATTCTGCATAGACTGAACGCCATGAACCAATACAGGAAGCGTCTGGACAGTAAATCCATATTTTTGGAAAAATGCATGGATAAACTTCTCTTGAAGCGAAGAATGCTCGTCATCACACATATCCAAATAATCGCACACTAGAGAACACCACTGCACGCCCTCTAATCCCAAGGCAAACACAGCAAAGGTACCAGGCATTGCACAATATTCGTCAGCGATATTTTGATAGTATTCATACTCATGCATAGCCAAACGTGCATATCTCTCCATAGCAGGGTACAGCTTGGGATACTGCACAGCACACGCAAAGAGCTGATTGACGCCCTTCTTAGGCAAACCAGAAATAGGCAGGTAGATTTTCTCCTTCCCACGATACTCAACTGAATAACTACGTGGAAATTCTTTATGCTCCAACACTGCACACAAGTATTCTAGAATTTCAGAATAACATGCTTCTGTAGAATCCTTAGCTGTAATGCGAACAATAGCAAAAGCATCATTAGCAGAAACAGTCATATGCTCAGTCTTGCGACGTTGGATATCCTTTGGCAGCTTGCCACTACCATTAGTTTTCAGTTCTTTTACCATATCTGGACGAATTTGAGAAACCAAATTTAGATAGTGTTCTGTTGTAATGCTATCATAGCTGGCACCATACACCGTATAACAGACAGCAACATAGCATGTAAAGCGGAGTAAGTTCTCGTCAACATCCTCTGGCTGCAGCTCTGTCCATAAGGTACAGGGTGGGAAAGGCGAAAAGTAATCTTCTTTCTCGCCAACATCAAAAAAATTCTCCTGCACTTTGTGTTTGATGTATTTTCCCAATGCATATCTTATCTCTGACCAACCGACCAACCGACGCAAAGCATCACAGAATAAAACAGCATCCTCGTACAAGAAACCTCTTAATGGTAGTTTTGATAGATAGCGCTCTAGTAGCTGACTGGGAAGAAAAGGCGTTCCGTTTTTGTTACGTACCACAGTCGGATAAGCAGAATGATTTTCACGAGCAGTTCCCTCCAAAATATCTTGGATACAGATATCCGCTTCTGCAAGTACCTCTGGAGATGTATCTGGTTTATGAATCAAATAATAACGATCATTTACACCGTCGCGTTTCGGCAAGCTCATTATACAGCCCTCCTTATTTTCATCCCAATAAAAACTCCCAAACACTAACTATAATCAAGATTGCCCCTGCAGCCAAAAAAATTATTCTCCTAGAGCCTCTGCCGTAAAGCTGAGAGTCCGGCTTGCCAGTCGGATCGCAAAGCCAGCTCCAGTTCATTATGCTACCTATTAAAATAACGATTCCCATTACCAGTGTGATAAGAATTCTATTTTCTTGTACAAATGCTGTAATCATATTATCCATACAGGATTCTCCTTTTAGGTCTGCTGATGAAACATGGTGATTATCCTACACTCCGGACAAATTTCAACATATAAAGTTCCTTCAGCACAATCCATAATCGTATCCCAATGAATTTGGGCAAGATACTTCATCTTTTTTCCACATTCAGGACATTCTCTATATTCCCAATCCTGCACCCAGCTTGCAAAGCCACCTATAGTGTTTACGTCACTATTAAAGCCACCATAAAATACTGGCTTTGCATCTGCAGAAACAACTAATTTATTTTCGACCATCAACTCTATGTCCTCTGCGCGACAATAATTTTCGTCTGTTCCATCGAAATCTAAAATCTCACTTTTGCCATCAAGTGTAAATTTGTTAGAAATCTCATCAGTCATGCTTACACAGTTAGGACAACAGCTGGCTGTAATAATTCCATCCAATCCTAAAAAGGAAAATCGCTCATCTCTGCCATCTATTACTAAAATATCCATCAGTTCGCAGCCACAGTGTGGGCATTTTTCCCCTCTTTTTCTGGCAATGAATGTGCCGTTTTTGTCTTTTTTATTACCTTCGACAAAAGCAAAGCACTTATCATAATTTAGCTTTATGCGGTCATTATTACTGTCAAAGGTCCAGCCACCTTCCTCAGCATAAATGTCTGAATCTACATACAGCTTCTTCCTCCACGGTCTTGGATTAACCTTTAGTTCATACAAAGCATCCTGAGATTTTTTATCACCAACCATAGCGAGACATCTCAACAAGCAGCTACCCTCTTCAGAAGATTTTGTGGTCAGTATTTTTTCTATCAATTTATCCCTTACTTCATCACTTGCTTTATAATATAGTTCGCTTGGATAAAAAATCTCTCTTTCACAAGCTATCTGAGAAAACTCTTTAACATATATTCCCTTTGTCATCAGATCTTGAAAAATATCATACTCATCAGTTTTATAAAAATTATCTTCTGTTGAAGTTTTTAATTTTTCCATCACTTGATTTATTTTTTCTTCTATCTCTTTATCAGTCCAATTATCAACTTCTTCTCTATGCTTCTTAGCTCTACATTTCCAGCACAAGCCTTCAAAGCCTAACGGAGTTCCACATTCTAGGCATTTATATTTTAAGCTCATAAATATCCCTCCACTGATTTAATATTACAGTATATCGTTACTACTAAAACAAGATTTAGACAACAAATATCTCCCCCCCCACTAG
>ENA-OURK01000130-OURK01000130.1-human-gut-metagenome-genome-assembly--contig:-NODE-130-length-10312-cov-20.989253_pt1 | contig 10312 bp, 11 predicted proteins | sample MGYA00243075_ERZ508840 | MGnify/ENA primary metagenome ERZ508840 (study PRJEB26277, sample SAMN04329866) | human gut metagenome | biome: human-associated habitat | host: Homo sapiens | place: USA... | reverse complement strand
ATTACCCTATTTTATTGAATTAAGTTGCGAGGCTTCTGAGACGTCCCCGCAGGGTTGAAACCCTTATATGTGAAGGTTTTAGAAGGGAGATTTTCACCCTATCTTTAATCCTTCATTAACTTAATTATTAACAAATTAATTTTTACTATTATGTTTAAAGATTTAAAATCATTAGAGAAATGGACTAAGGTAGCAATCGCAGTTGGCACTGCAATTATTATCGGTAGTTTTGGATATGGACATCATGTCGAAACTCACTAAAGTCCAGTGGAGTTCCAGTAGAAGTTCTACTGGACTCCTTAAATTATTTTTTTTATCACAAGTTGTGAGGTTTTAATTAATTATTACTATTATGGATTTGAAAAAATTAAAGAAAAATGAGCTTGTAGCTCTAGTAGAAAAATTAGCAAATAAAGTGAATCAACAGTCAGAAATGATTGAAAGATTCAAAGATTATGATTTGGATAGATCTAATCAGATGAAGCAGTTAATGTTAAATGAATCTAATGCTTTAATTGAAGCTGAAAGATTCAAAACTGCTTACATCAAATGTCTTGATGAACGTGTACTTAAATCTGATAAGAATCAACTTATTGATAAAACTAGAAATAAAGTTAAGCAAGAGTATGAAGCTAAACTTTATAATAAACGTAAACTCATAGAGGATCTTCATAAACAGATCAATATCCTTCAGAGTACATGTAAGAAATACCAATATGAAATCTCTATTTTAGAAGCTAGATGTTATGAATATGAAGATTAATTTGTTAACTGATGATGAAAGAATAGAACTTCCAGCAGTTCTGTTACGTCGTACTAGATTTAAAAATATCATTATGAAATGTATTAAACATAAAGAAGATACATTTTCAAATGGTATTCTTATCATTGGAAAACCAGGTTCAGGTAAAACTACATTGGTAACTGAGTTCCTTGATGAACTGCTTGAAAATGGTGAGATCACTGACTTTAAGAGAGCAAGTGGACATATTACTCAAACTTCACTATTTGAATATATGAAAACTTTAAATCCTAAAGAAACTGTAGTTCACTTATTAGATGATGTTGATTGTTTATATAATCCGGGATGTTTAGAGATTCTTAAAGCTGCACTTGATACAAAAGGTCCTAATAAGGATAATCGAGTAGTATCCTATTATACTAAAGGTGTAGCTAATAGTTATAAATATTTTGGATTTTGTATTATCATATCTAATGATGCATTCATAAATCCGACGGAACATCAGAAAGCTTTACTGGATAGAGTTCACCTTATGGAGATTGATCTAGAATATCATGACTTTATGATATTCAATACTCATCTCATTGAAACTTATCTTAATGATAATCCAGATGAATTGTCTGATGATATACGTCAATGTGTAGCAGATTTCTATAACGATACTATCAGGAAATGGTTTGAAGGTAAAGCATTTCAGAAGGCTAATATAAATTTCTCAGTTAGATTAATTAAAAAATTCATTGACCTTATTGTAATGTTTGGAAATGAATGGAAAGGTTATTCAATAGATTATAAACGTTTAAATGCAGTAATATAATGATTTTAAATAAGAAAATAGCATACTTTATAGACATGTGTATAGGTACCAAATTGCCAGGATTGATTATGTCAACTCCTGGTATGGGTAAAACTTCAACTATACAATTATGGTGTAACGCTCATGACTATGAGTTAGTAACTGTCATAGCTTCACAGTATAGTGCAGATGATATTCTTGGACTTCAATCTATTAAAGATGGGGAATTAGTTAGATTATCACCTGCATGGTTTAATAAGCTTATGAAATTGCATGAGAGTAATCCTAATAAAGGTATCATTTTATTTTTAGATGAGATTACTACGTGTGATGAGTTTATTCAGGCTCCATTACTTAATCTTATATTTAATAGGAGTATAGGTCTCCAACAGCTTCCCGATAATGTTACTATAGTATCAGCTGGTAATTATAGTGATAATCTTAATGAAGCTTTCAATATGACTGCACCATTAGTTAATAGATTTATGATATTAAATTTAACTGCTAGTGATGTAGATTTAAGTGAATTGGCTACTGGAGTTGAACCTGATGAAACTTTACTTGATTACACTGACATGCTAATGAATGTACGAGTAACCTTAAAAGAAAAACTCGGAGGATGCATTAGATTTCATGCTAATCTATCTAGAGTTCAATTCGAAAATTCTAGTGAAAAGGGATTATTTGGATTTCAATCAATTAGATCAGTAGCCTACTGTATGAAAGCCATAGATTGGGCAGTAAGGGAACATAAAGTATGTAAGTTTATTTGTAAGATTATGAGTGATACTTTAGGATCTTATAAAGATGGAATGTACTATCTTGAGAAATTGAATAAATTATGTGTTCAATATATGTTATCTAATGATGGTGATAATAGCACGGTACATCTAACTGAGTTGAGATATTTGAATTCAACTCAATTAAATCGCTATTTAAAAATGGCTATAGATAATCCATCCATTATTACTGAATCAATTTATCAGGAGTTATTATCTAGACGTAAAGAGTTAGATATAAATCTAATGAAGAAATTAGCTGAAATAGTAACTAGTCATGTAATATTAAATGAATAAAAGTCAAAGAGAATTATTAGACGTCGTAGAAGAACGATATGATTGTATGGTTAAAACTGACAAAACTAAGGAAGATCTTAATGGAATATTAGGATACTGTGACTATAAATCATATATGGATCGATATCTAATTAGAATTGCTAAAGATATTCCTAGAAATATCTTTGAGATAGTTTATATTCATGAATGTGGTCACATATATTTTGAACATATGACAGTAGATCATAAAGAGCAGTTCAAGATTATAAAGGATAAGTTCATGAAGAAAAATCCACAAGTAAAAAGGGTAATTAATGGTGATAGTATCTGGCATAGGATAGAAAATATTGCTATGGATCTAGAAATTAATACCAAGTTACTTTCTATTGTGGATTTGAAAACTATAAAAGATTATGGATATGAAGTTTATCATAAATCTTATAAAAATATACCTCCTGGATTAAAATTCCAGGAGTACTATGATTATATTATAGATAAAGTTCAAATCAATAATAGTAGTTTAGATGGTGCAGTTAAGTGTAAACTTCCTTCTGATTCTGAAGATCTATCTTCAAGTGGATTTGATGGTGACGTAAAAGAAACTAAATCATATTCACAAGATGAAGATAAAAAGATAGATGGAGGTAAGCAATGGAAAGATGCCAAAGATAAAGCAGATCAAGATAAGTATCAAAACCAAAAGTCATATTCTTTAGATGGAACTGCTGATACTATTATAGGAAATGGTGAAGTTAATAAATCTCTTGAGGATATCATTAAAGATTTCTTGGGGATTGATAAGATTATTAAATATAACTATTATCCGGATTCTATAAAACTCTATAATAGAGGAACTAGAGGTAAATCTAATATCTTATATTCCTCCATGAAGAGAAAGAGATATAAGCAGTTGGTTAAATCTAAAATAAATGTGATAGTTGATGTATCTGGATCTATGGACTTAGATTTAGTAGAAAATGTCATTGAAACTGTAGTTAAATTAGATAAAGGATTATCAATGGATAATCGATTAATTCTTTATAGTAATAAGTTAGTAAATGATGTACCATTAAATTTAGCTACTAGATCGGATCTTTGGCATGGTGGAGGAACTGATATGGCTTCAGCTCTAAGATATGCTAAAGAGATTGGATTGGAAGAGGTTATATTAATTTCTGACATGAAAACTAATATTAGTGAATTCAATAAAGAGTTGGATGGAATTACATGTAATGTAATCTGGATCCCTTATGAATGTAATGCAAAAATTAAAGGTTTTAAGGATATTAAAGAATGGAAAATATAAATAATGTAATTTTTAGTGATAAAATTGTAACTTTATACCATGTTACTTTATTAAGTAATTATGACTCTATTGAAGAATATGGACTTGATCCAGATAAGGCTGTACCAGGTGAAATGCCTAAAGCAGTACTAGATAAGTACTGTAAAGAAATGGAAGAATTACTTGGTAGACCTGTAACTAAACTTCCTTACCATTATACTCATTTCCCTAGATGTATTTATCTAGGAAATAATATAAAGGATGCAGTTACAAGATATGGTCATGCTATTAAGAAAGGTAAAATTCCTAAAGGCGATAAAGCAATAATATTAAAAATCGAAATTCCTGAATCATATTTAAATTCAATTAAATGTGATAGTCCTAAGTTATTAGGAGCTAAATCTTGGCAGGAATATAGAAATTTATTATTGATCTATGAACCTGAACATATTATTGATAGAGTAAAGGAAGGTATAACAGTTTCTGAACTTGATAAGGTGATTCAAAGAATGTATAAAAAAGAGGAAGGAGTAACAACTGTCAGAGGTGTGATTCCTCCTAATATGATAACTAGAGTTAAATAATCTAGAAAGTCCTCATCCTTGTTGAGACGTTCGGGCAGGGGTGAGGACCTTGTTTGTGTAATGTTTTAAAAGTTAAGAGTATGAATGTATTACAAATAGGAGCTGGTGGTGGTAAATCAGTGATTGCTATCCATCAAGCATTGAATAAGAACTGCCCTCTGATAGTAAGAAATGAGGATGCTAAGATTAAGATTCAAAGATTATTTGATAAGTTAGTCAATTGCAATGGGTGTAATATAATGGAGGCTAATAGAGATAAACTAGAAGTATGGACTTATAAGGAATTCACCTTCGCAGTTCATGAAGGTAGATATCACTATGACTCTGTAGTAATTGATGATCTTGATCTTATTCTTAAAGATAGATGGAAAATTAATCCATTAAACATAAATTTTACAACATGTTAATAGATGAAATGAAATTAGCAACTGCATTAAATATACTTGGAATTAATTTAGATAATACTAAGGATATTTATAATCAATTAAAAGATTATGATATTAATTTAGTAGATTCAAGTCTCAGTTCTAAGGATTTAGTTAAATGTATTTTACCATATAAATAAAATGACACAAGAAAAAGAAATTAATATCGTAGCGCTTGAGTTCCCTCAAGGACCGAGACTGCGCACTGGAATGTATTTGGGTTCTACTGAAAATCCAGATGTATGTCTCCGTGAGGTCATAGATAACTCAGTAGATGAATTATATAATAGTATTTCATGTGATACCATAGATGTACAAATAAAGTCAGGTAAGGAAGGTAATTATTATGTGGTAGCTGATAATGGACGTGGCATTCCAATTATTATGGATAATGATAAGGGAATTACAAAAACTGAATTGGCTATGACAGTTATTAATGCTGGATCTAAGTTCAGAAATGATGCATCGAGTGTCTCAATTGGAAGTAATGGCACTGGGGCTAGCTGCGTTAATGCCACTAGTAGTGTATTTATAATGTTATCTAAAATCACAGATAAAAATTATGATAGATCCATTGAGGAAGTTAAATCCCTATGGGAGTCCAATCCATCAGATGAACCTTTCTATGTAATTGAATTCCATGAGGGTATCAAGACATTTGAGGGAGCTGATGTTAAATCTAATATCGAGTCAAAATATGGATTTACATTTCCTGAAAAGATGTCAACTGTAACTGCTTTTAAACCCGATCCTACTATTTGGAAGTCAACTCAAGCTAATTATAATAAGAGAGCATTATCATATCTTCAGGTAATCCTCAAGCGATTCTATAATAAGGAAGCTCATATAGTAATTGATGGAGTTGAGGGAGTATCATTCTATGAACCTTATCAATTTGAATTCCTAAAAGAAATTGAACTGGAGGGCTTCAGAAAGGATGATAATGGAAATATAATTCCAAGAACTGCAAAATTCTATGTCAACTTTGATGTTGATAAGGACTTGTCAGTTTGTGAACAGACTGGATCTATTAATTCCCTTATTGTAAATCGAGGATTACATATTAACTGGGCGTATGAAGCTTATCAGAAAGCGCTGAAGCAATTCTATGAGCTAAATCATGATTATGCATGGTGTGGATTGAAACTTAATGTTATTTGCTTGAGCTCATTAGTTGACTTTTCATCTCAAACTAAGGAAAGATGTGTAAAAATCAATGATTTAGTTAAAGATGAAGTTCTTCCAGGACTTATTTATGAATTTAAGCAAGTCTTTAAGAAGAATAAAGATTATTTCGATAATCATATAGTACGTCTTAATGAGTATGCAGCTTCATTGAATAAGATCTCAGCTATTAATAAGGTTAAAGCTGCTATTGGAACTGTTGATGGAGGTAATAGAGTAAGAGCTAAGATTCCAGCTAATGTTAGGGATGCTGCTAGTAATAATAGATCAGAATGTGAGCTTTTTGTAGTTGAAGGTAAATCTGCTGGCTCTACTCTAATCAAGGCTAGGGATCCAAAAATTCATGCTATATTACCTCTTCGTGGAGTGCCAATGTCAACTATTAATGCTGATTTGGATCGTATTATGGATAATGAGGAAATGGCTGGACTTATAACTGCCATTGGAGCAGGTGTTAATGAATATTTTAATATCAAATCCGCTCGATATGGTAAGATCATACTTGCAGGTGATGCTGATACTGATGGATATCATATTAATTCAATGATTCTAGGTACCATTGCTAAAAAGATGACCTTCCTTATAGATGATGGTAGAGTATTCATAGCATCTACACCTCTTTATATTCAAGGAGATAAAAAAGCATATGTAGGTGAAGATCCACATGCTATAATTGATTTTAGTAAACCTTTCATACGAGCTAAAGGTCATGGTGAATTGAATGTTAAGGAAGCGAAGGAACTATTTTTCAATACTTCCACTAGACGCTTAATTCAGATTACCAATAACAATCTTGAATATGTATTTGATATGTTATCAGATTCATCTACTAGAAAAGATCTTATGCTTAGTTCTAAAGTTTTAATTGACAAATATGGAACAGGTATTCTCTAAATAATTAAATTATGAATAATATAGAAATTGATAAATATGTAGAAGATTCCCTTATTAAATTTGGTAAGGAAATTAACACCAATCGACAGTTACCATTAGCAATGGATGGCTTAAAGATAGTTTTTAGAAGGGTAATATATTCTTCCATGAATTTTAATCAGAAAATGACTAAGACTGCTACTTTGAGTGGATATTGCTTTACAGGTGATACTGAAATAGTAGATATGAATAATTCTAAAATTAAATTTAAAGATTTAGTAAATTTAATTAAAGAAAAGGATATTTATACATTTTCAGTAGACAATAAAGGTAATCTTTATCCAGCTAAAATAATAAAATGTTGGAGTCAAGGAGTAAAAGATAATCTTCTTGAAATTACATTAGATTCTGGAGAAAAATTTAAATGTACTGCAGATCATAAAATTATGCTCCTTAATGGTACTTATAAAGAAGCTAAAGATTTAACTGAAGATGATTCTTTGATGCCTCTTTACTGGGGAGAGTATGATGGTAGACGTACGGTAGATAGTGGTACTAATGAATGGAAATATGTATATTCTATTTCAAGTTTACATCCGGACGTTAATACTGATACTGAACATGCAGTTGAAACTTATCTTACAACTCATCATATTGATTTTAATAAATTAAATGATTATCCAAATAATCTATTAAAAATTGATAGATATTGGCACTTTTATCTACATGCAGGTAAAACTCAATCTCTAAAAAGGTATGATGATGCTGGATATTTATCAGCTAGAAATGAAGAAAATTGGATTAAACCTGAATATAGAAAATATATGATTGATAGATTAGTTCAACGTACTAGTGAAAATTATAGATATACTTCTGAATTAATATTCAATTGGATAAAATCTCATAATCTTCCACTTAATTGGAATTCATTTCAAAATTATAGATATACTGCATATAATGAGTTACATGATAAAGTTAAAGGAGTTTGTCCAGGTGACCCTACAGTACACTTCAATAATCAAGAATTAATTAATCTTGGATTTGATATCAAATCAATACCTGAAGGAATCGATTATTCCCTATGGGATGAATCAATGTGTGCAAAAGATCATTATGTAAATCAATTATATACTATCAAAGCAGTCGCAGATGCAGGATACACTATAATTAATGATGAATTATGGAATAAATATGCATATTCAACTAGGACTGAATGTTATACATTAGATACTATTAAAAGATATTATAAGGTATTCAAATTTTATGGATTAACTCCATATAAAAAGTATGAACCTGAATATTATAGAACTGATGGTGGAACTTCAGGTAGATGTAAACAATTATTCTATGGAGCAATCTCAATTTTAATTGAGTTAAAATCTCTGGGAGTTAAATTTGAAAATATAGCTGATCATTATAATGAACATGTTCCTAAGAATAATAGTTGTTATGAGACTGCAGTTTATAACTATCCTAAGCTATTTACAGAAGAAGTATATCTAAATTTAAATGAGTATCTTCCAGTAAATCATAGAATTACATCTATTAAAAAATTAGAGATTGCGGAAGAAGTTTTTGATCTTGAGGTTGATTCTGAATATCATAATTTCCCATTAGGATGTGGTATCTTTGTACATAATTGTCTCGGCAATTACCACCCTCATAGTCAAGATAGCGTTAATTCCGTAATTTCAGCTTTAGTTAGATGGGGTATCCTAGAAGGTCAAGGTTCATTTGGATTGAAAATGATCTACGGACCTGATATTGATGCAGCAGCTCCTCGTTATACTGAATCTAGAATCTATAAGAAGTGGTATGATATCTTTAAACCCTTTATGGAATACGTTCCATATCAAGAAGGTGAAATGGGAAATCAAGAACCAGTTTACTTACCAACTCCTATTCCATTAGTACTATTATTTAGTACACTTGGTATTGGTTTTGGAGCTAACTGTCGAATTCCAATGTTAACTGCTCATAGTTTGTATGAAGCTTTGACTAAAAATGATCCTACACTTCTTAAGGCTCCAGATGATCTTACTATAATTCCTGAACAGTCAGATTTAGATGATCTCTGGAATAAAGGCATCGGACGTTTAACATATAAATATAATGTAAGACGTGAGGATACTGCAGCTGGACATGGAACTGTAATCTCTGGATCTGCTGAGCTTTATAAACCAAATCTTGATGCTGAGTTCAAGGATGAAATGGCTAAAGGTCAAGTATTTATTCTTGATCAAACTAATGGTGATATCCCTCAGATTTTTGTAGGAATTTCTCCATATGTTAGAGCTATCACTTATGATGAAGTTCAAGAAAGATGTGAGAAAGCTTGCACTTTTAGTCGTTATTTCAGATTGACAGTTACTGATGGAGATAAATGTTATGTTATTCCTCTTAAGAACTGGCTCAGAGAGACTTATGATAACTATCTTAAACTGGTTGATATCTATAAGGCTGATCAGATTTCTAAACTAGAGTTTGATTATAAAGTATATGACTGGATTAAAGTAGTATCTGAATGTCTTATTAATCATCGAGATTATGATGCCGAGCAGCTGTCCGTCGAGACTGGTTGTGAATTGGATGTAGTAAAAGCTATCATGAGAAAGTCTATTTCAACACTTAGAAATGTTGATAGTACTGATAAGTTGAAGGCTATTAGAGCTCAAATTAATGATATGCAATCATTAGATCCAATTAAATATACTGATGAGTTAATAAAGAAACTATAGATGAACAATTTCCTAATAGATAGCTATGCCAGTCTATTAGAGTATCGACTCAGTGGAGACTCAACTAAGAGTCCCACTGAGTTACTTTATAAATCTGATACTCTAGTAAATCCTACTTTAACTGCCTTGACATGTAAGAATATAATTATTAACCTACCCATCGCAGTTCCAGTTGAGGATTTAAATGAAATGAACACTATCACCGCCCGCTTTTCTATAGGTTATGGTAATAATTATATACCATATAATATACCTACTAATAGAGAGGATGTAAAAGGTGAAGATTATGATTTACTCATTCTTACTAAACATTCAGCAGGTAACCATAAATTAATTAAAGATATAGATAAATCTAAGTATTTATTAGCAACTGATACTTTAGTAGATGGTGAGTTAACTGCTACGGGGTATAAGTTACTTAGTACTAAGATTGAAAATATAGAATAGATCACATTTCTATTTGTTTTGCAAAATTAATTATCTGAAAAGTCCCAGTCTGTGAAGATAGGGACTTTTATTTTATATCCGGCTTTCAGACGTTTTAACAAGGTTCAAACGCTTATATCTGAAAGATATAAGCTTTCGCTTATATAATTCAGATTCGAAGTTGTACAGACTGTGGGAGATCT
>ENA-OURK01000123-OURK01000123.1-human-gut-metagenome-genome-assembly--contig:-NODE-123-length-10659-cov-50.843224_pt1 | contig 10659 bp, 5 predicted proteins | sample MGYA00243075_ERZ508840 | MGnify/ENA primary metagenome ERZ508840 (study PRJEB26277, sample SAMN04329866) | human gut metagenome | biome: human-associated habitat | host: Homo sapiens | place: USA... | reverse complement strand
CTTTTTTTTTTAATGATACGGCGACCACCGAGATCTACACTCTTTCCCTACACGACGCTCTTCCGATCTAACGCAGAGAATGAAAAGCTTCTTCAAAAGCTCGAAGATAAAAAAAGTATCACTGACCGACTTGACAGGCTGGAGCGGCAGGTAGCTGCACTGACAGGTCACAAGGTGGTTGTTGAGCAGCCGGTAGTGGAGGAAGATCATGGCGGCAGATAGCAAGAACGAGGTGTTAAAAAAACCTGAGCTTCCTGATGTCCAGACACTTGAGCGGGTGGTAAAAAAGCATCATGAAAGGCGGGAATATCTGAGGATACTCCGCAGCACTGTGGCGTCGCTTCTTGTTGTGGCAGCGGCAGCAGTGATTATATCAATGTTATTTTTGCCTGTTTTGAGAGTAACGGGTACAAGTATGACGCCGACTTTGCATGACGACGAGCTGGTGGTGTGCAGAAAGCGTGGAAGCTTTCAGAAGGGCGATATAGTTGCGTTTTATTATAATAATAAGATACTGTTGAAACGTGTTATCGCTACAGCAGGAGATGTGGTGGATATCAAGGAGGACGGTACTGTTATCGTCAACGGAAAAACCTTGAATGAGCCGTATGTTGACGGCAAAGCTCTGGGAGAATGTGATATCGAGTTGCCTTATCAGGTGCCTGACGAGAGAATATTCGTTATGGGCGACCACAGATCTACGTCTGTTGACAGCCGTACAAAGAGGATAGGCTGTATTGCTGAGGAAGCAGTACTTGGAAAGGTCTCACTGAGGATATATCCTTTTAAAAGGATAGGCACAGTGGACTAGCGTTTATTATAAATAGTGTATAATTTCGGAGGGAGTGATCCGTTTTGCAGAATTTTAACGGTAAAGTTCGGCAATATCTAAAAGAAAATGAAAGGAAAAAACGCAGTCGCTTGTTCGGTGTGGTGCTGTCTGTAGTTATGACAGTATCAGTGCTGGCAAGTCTTGTTATGCCTGCAATAAGTGCCACTGAGGGTACTTCCGTGGCAGGTGGAGATGTTTCCTATAACGGCGGAAACTATTCTTATAAGGATGCGAATAGCGTCACGATAAAATCCTATGATGCGGTCGGTTCAGGAAAAGACCAATCTAAAAAGATCGAATTCAATGTGGAATTTGATTTTGACAAGGGCGCAATGACCAATAGGTATATTTATTTCCCTATCGACGATAATGTTAGCCTGCCCGAGGGCGGTATACCGTCAGACGGAACCTGGGGCGATGTCGAGGATACTCACTTCGATGAAGGACATGGAATTTCAGGTAAGTACAGAGTCGACGAGATAGATGGAAAGAAGTATCTTTTTATTGAGTTTGACGAGCGATATCAACAGAAAAATGAGAAGGACGCTATAAGCGGTAAGGCAAGCTTTGAGGGTAATGTAAAGCGTAAGGATACAGATACAGGTGATAAGACCACTGTTGAGATAGGTGGTCAGACGGTTGAAATAGACGGTTTTACTCCGCTCACTATGTCTGCCATAAAGGACGCAAGCGAAACTGCTGACGGAGTTAGGTGGACTATCACAGTGGACAATCCTGCAAAGAAGCCTCTTGACAGGATCGAGGACGAGCTTTTTAAGGATGCCGTTGACGGAAGCTTCACTGTTTCACCTGAGGGTGCAGGAAGCTATGACGCGTCAAGCGGAAAGTTTGTTTTCAGCGATGGATTCAGTGAAGAAAATGTTACCATAAGCTACACGACCCCATATCCTACAAGCGACCCGAATTTCGTTATGTCAGGTAAGGTGGAAAACAAATCCACCACATATGATAAGGACGGAAATGGAGTAAAAGCAGATAAAACTATTTATTCTGAGTCAAAGAAGGATAAGATCTCAAAAACAGGCAAGAATGTTGACTACGACAATAACGAAGTCACATGGGAAATTGTTGTAAGCAACCCTAGCGGTGCAGACCTCAAGGGCTATCACCTTTATGATGAAGCATTCCCTGATGCAAAGACAGGAAGCTTTGCACTTAAAGCTGATGATGGTTCAGATGTAAAATACACACTTGACGGAAACACGCTTACGTTTGACGATAAAACAACAGCGTCAAAAATTACTATCGAGTATGTGACAGCTATCGATCCTGACAAGGCGGAAACTACAAATACAGTTAAAATGCAAAGACCTGATAAAAGCCAACCATGGTCTGATATCACATCAAGTGAAACTGTTTATAATAGGTATCAGATATCAAAAGGTGGTTGGATAGATAATAACACGTTAGGTATACTCAAATGGGAAGTAACTGTTAAATGTAATGACAAAAATTCTACCCTTAAAGGCAAGACAATAACTGATAATATGCTTAAAGCAGGACAGATTGTCAGCATAAAGGTTGGAAATGATACCTTTGATGCAACAGTTGCAAGTGACGGTGAGCTTGTTTTGCCTGACAGAATAGGTGACAATAACGAGGTAGTTATTTCCTATGAAACAAAGGTTGCTGACTATGATCTTGGCGCCCCTGACAGCAATGGAAATTATGCAGTGAAAAATACTGCAGGTATTGACGGATTCCATTCTGACAAGACAGTTTACTATAAACCTGTAAACGAGAAGTCAAAAACAGTTCTTGACATTTCTCAGGACGGAAGCAGTGTTACATATAAGTGGCAGGTAGAGGTCAAGCAGACAAACGGTTCCTTTAGGGGCAAGACTATAAGCGATATAATGAACGCTACGTCAAATGATGGTAAGTCAATAAAGAGCGTTCTTGACACTGATTCCATTATCATGTATGTTCAGAGAAATGGAACAGGAAGCTATGAACCGCTTGACAGTTCAAATTACACTGTAGTATCTAATGCCGACAACACTTCGTTTGAGATAAAGTTCAATGATAGTGAAGAATTTGACAATATAAACCTTGTGCAGATACAGTATAGCAGTACCGTAGATGTAACAGGTTTTGACGAAGGTACTATTATAAATGTAAATAACAAGGCTACTTATAAAGGTGAAACATTCGAGCCTAGTGCAGATAAGACTAAGTTTACTATAGGCGACAGCTCCAAAGCGCCTTATGAAAAGTATGACGCTGCAAGCAGTGTAGCAGGCGACACAGTGCATGATCTTAGCAGCCTGCCTGTTGTTACTGTAAATGGTGTTGAGTATTACAGGTTTGATTGGCGGCTTGATATCAACAAGGACGGCACTTATAAGCGTAACGATAATGTCGAGATCGTGGACACGCTTCCGGCGGGAATGATATTCTACGAGAACAAGGATTATCTCAAGTATTCATTTGGAAATAGTTCTGATAAGTATGATTTTGCACAAACAAATCAGTTTGAATATTTCTATGATAAGACAGCCAATACAGTAACTTTCAAGACTGCATGGAATCAGCAGGACGCTTGGACAGCTTACTACAGTACACTTGTAAAGGTCGATGATGTTAAGAATGGTGTTTACAAGAATGGTACTGCAGCGTTCAAAAACACAGTTCAGGATAAAGCTGGAAAATATCCGGAGAGAAGCCAGACGCAGACAGTTAAGGAAAAGAACTTGAAGAAAACTTCTTCTCCGAAGTCCACCGGCTGTGAGATAACTTATACCATTGATGTTAACCCTAAAAAGCTTAAATGCTCAACAAACGGAATGATAACTCTCAACGATGTTATCAAGTGCGGAGGCACGGCTGTAGTTAAGACAAAGGACGCTCAGGGTAACATTCAGACAAAAACGGTAAGCATAAATGGCAATTCCGCTGTTGACATGGATCTGAAGTCTATCAAGGTATTTGACGCAGATACGGGTGCAGAGCTTGCTGTGAGTGATTACAGTTATGTGATATCAGATCCGGAGGCAGTTGACAGCACAGTTTCTTGCAGTGCAGATGTTATTACCAACGATAAGGGCAAGTTTATCGCTAACTTTATTCCAAGTGAAAGTATTGTTGGCGCTAAGGGTACTATTGATCTAACTTTGCCTGAAGGCTACGAAAACGGAAATATAAAGAGTTACTATGTGGCTTATGGCTATATGGACGGCAACAGCTTCAAAGAAGTAAAAGCCTTTGCCAACAAGAGAAGCGAGTGGTCAGATTTTGGCTCAAGCATATCCGTCCCTGTGGAAGAGGTTTCTTCTGAGAAGGCGGGCGGTGTTTTCAGAGTCGAATATGAATACAGGGATAGCAGCGGCTTTTCAAACACTGAAGTCAGCAATGAAAAAATGCTTTCGGCTGTAAAGTGTTCCGCACTGACTGCGAAGACACGAGATTTTGTAAAGAAACTTGAAATAAACGTTCCAGATCAGCGTCACCTGAAATTAGTTTACGTTTATACAGGAAGTCCTGCAAATGATGAGGACGCTGAGAACGATGGCTATAAAGTCCATGTGTTCAATAATATATCATTTGACACAAACGGCTCTGCTGTAAATGACAGTGAAGATAATGATTCCGAGTTTGAGTTGATAAATCAGTCAAAGGCGTCATCAACAACTGTTGAGCCATTTAAGATTATAAAGGTAGACAGCGGAGACTATAGTATTATGCTTAAGGCTTCTTTTGAAATCTACAGATACACTAAGCTGGAAAATGGCACATACGATTGGCTCCCGGCAGTAGATTTCAAAGAAAATGCTGCTAAAGACAGAAAATCAGTTATCTGGGGAAATTCGGCACAGGATAAGGCGCAGACATTCAATGTAAATGCTGACGGGTCATACAACCTTGACCTTGAACCTGCCGCAGGCACCGGAAATACTGAGGGTCATCTTTATAAGCTTATAGAAAAGCAAAGTCCAGAGGGTTATCTTCTTGACGAAACTCCTATATATTTTGCTTTTAAAGTGCGTCCGGCTGTAGTTCCAAGTGAAGTCGGTGAGGACGGATATCAGTTCGTGAAGAACGGAGATATGTTCAGAGTAACAAATCTGCTGAAAGAGTTTAAGATAACTGCAAGCAAGGTTTGGAGCGATGGAAACGGCAATCATTCGGCAGAGAGCGTAAAGTTTCTTCTTGGCTCGTCTACAACTAAGGTTTTAAGCGGTGTTCCAGATGATATTCAGTGGGGCAGTGATGAGGTAACTCTTAACGAAGCTAATAATTGGAAACATGAGTGGACAAAGCTTCCTGGATATACAAAGGTCGGCAATGATTACAAGCAGCTTTACTACTATATCAAAGAGATCGACCTTGCAACAGGATATGAGGCTGTATACAGTGCAACGGCAATGAGCAAAAACACTGATGTTACAGTTACGAACGTCAAGGGACTTAACATTACGAAGGAATGGCGTGATGAGCTTGGAAACAAGCTTGCTGACAGTGAGCTTCCTGCTGGTATCGACAAGATCGAGGCAGATGTTTATGAGTCCTCTGTTGCACCAAATTCAACATCAAGAGTGAATGGAGATAACGGAATACCAACAGATTGCAAACTTATAAAAACTGTTTCTCTGGAAAAGTCTAAGAATTGGACGGTAGCTCTTGACGGTCTTGACAAGGACAAGTATTACTATGTTCTTGAAAAGAATATACCTGACGGCTTTGGCGTTACGTATACTTATTCAAATAACGGCAGTGCCACGGGCTTTGATACGATCGTCAATACCAAGAACCCGCAGAAGGTAGAAAATATGGATGTTCGCCTGCAAAAGGCATGGTCTGACGGCGATAGCAATACCCATACCAATGATAAGGTAACGTTCAATATCTATAGGTCAACAAATAAGGCTGATGTGCCTGAAAAATATAACAAGTTTACAGGCACAATGGATAAGGGACAGAATGTTAAATTCAAGATCCTTACAAGCAATGGAACAGAAATGGCTCAGAACGGAAGCTTCGCCTCTGAGTATGCCATGTATGGCTCGGCTAAGTTCAGTTTTGATATGACAAAGTCATGGATAAATATCGGTGAAACTGAGGGACGTGTTAGAGTTCTTGACAGTTCAGGAGCTGTTCTGGCTGACATCTATAAGTCAGGTGAAAATTGGGTGGACGGCAAGCCTATACCTATGTGGAGCGGTGATAGCAAGTATGTCAGCGTTAGTGATTACGTTACACCGTCTTGGGACAAGAGTCAGTTTGTTCTGAATCTGAATAATATCACTTCAGATATTACTGTTGAACTTACACTTAAGGGCGATAGTGGCTGTTCATATGCAGTGACAGCTAATGAACTTGGCACACCTGAGAAGACGAACGTTACACCTGTTCCTAATAAAGATGCGATACCTAGCGGTGAAGTATTCTTGTGGAAGCAGATAACGCTCACGGCTGATAACAACTGGTCAAATGCCGTTTCTCTTGAAAAAAATGACATCAAGGGCAATAAGTATTACTATTGGTTTGAGGAGATAGAAGTGAACGGTCAGCCGATAAGCACATCGTCATACAAAGCTTACTTCAGATACAATGGCTCAGAAAATGAGAATTGCATTGATATGACAAAGAACGGTGATCAGTATGTTCAGGTCTATAACAACTCTGAGGAAACCTTGGGAGAGCTGCCTGAAACAGGCGGCATGGGTGTTATCCCATTCGTGGCAGCAGGCGGAACAGTCACTGTTGTTGCAACAATACTTTTAGTTACAAAGCGTCGCAAAAAAACGCTATAAATAATCAAATATAAAAGGATAATTTATTATGAAGATGAAGAAATTCGCAGCTCTTGCCGCTGCAACAGTTATGTCAGTTTCAGCTATTGCTGCAACATCAGCATTCGGAGTATTTGCTACTACTGATGCTGGCGTTAATAACATTGTTATCAAGGATTCTGATACAAACAGAGTATATAAGGCTTATCAGATCTTTGACCAGGCATCTGCAACAAATACTATCAAGTGGGGCAAAGGCATTAATGGCGATGCTCTGCTTACCAGCCTGAAAACTTCTGGTCTTAGCACTTATATGTCTCAGTTCGACAGTGCTGAAAGTGCGGTAGACGTTGCAAAGATAATCTCAGACGCAGATCATTGGACAAAGGAAGATACTGCCAAGTTTGCAAAAGCCGCTTCTGCCTGCATCATCGACAATAAGTCTGTAACCGCCTATGAAGATAACGGTGAGTACACTATTCCACTTCCAAATGCTGGCTATTATCTCGTTGTCGATGCAACAGAAAATAATGGTGTTGATAAGGCTAACTCAGCTCTTATCCTTAACGTTTCAGGCACAACAAACGTTACTCCAAAGAAGACGAAGCCAACACTTACAAAGCAGATCAAGCACAATGAGAGTGACTCATGGGGCGATGTTGGTGACAACGCAATCGGTGACGATGTAGAATTCAAGATCACAACAACTATACCAAGCGATGTATCAGCTTATGACAAGTATACATACACAGTTCGTGACCAGCTCAGCGAGGGCTTTACATTCAATGATAACCTTACATACAAGTACTATGAAGCTGACGGTCAGGAGATCACTTCTGTTACAGTAGGTCCTAACACAACAGTTGGCGACGACAGCAGTACAACCGATTATAAGGAATCTTTCTATGTTACTTTCGATATCAAGGAACTTGTAAAGAACTATCCTACAGTTGCTAAGATCGAAACTTATTATTCTGCTAAGCTCAATGAAAAAGCTAAGGTAGCAGTTACTGCTCCTGACAGCGTGAACAATAACCCTAACACAGCTTATCTGACATATTCAAACAATCCTCAGGACACAACAGGTAAGGAGAAAGGTGAAACACCTAAGGTTACAGTTTATGACTGGACATTCTCACTTGTTGGTAACAAGGTAGACGAAAAGGGCGAGCCTCTTGCAGGTGCTAAGTTCCAGCTTAGAAATGTTCATGGCGATGCTATCAGACTTGTCAAGATAGCTGACAATGTTTACAGACTTGAGATCGGCAGTGAGGCAGGCTCTGTTGATTATATCGAAACAGACGCAACAGGTAAGTTTACTATCAAGGGCATTGATGATCAGACAACTTACAAGCTTGTTGAGATAGAAGCTCCTGCTCAGTATAACAGAGCTGATCCATATGAGTTCAAGTTTGACACAACATATGATCCTGCTAATACGCTTCAGTCCATTCGTATGCTCGACGGCACTGATTCAGGCACAAGCGGTTCAACAGTTAAGATCATAAACCAGAAGGGCGGCTCACTTCCAACAACTGGCGGTATCGGTACTCAGATCTTCTACGGTGTAGGCGGAGCTATCGTACTGGGCGCAGGTGTGCTTCTCATTGCTAAGAAGAGAGCTAAGAACGACTAATTTTTGAATTTATTTTTACCTTTGTCCTGCCGATCTCGGTCGGCAGGCATCAGGGAGGACTCCATGAGGAAGAAAAGCGGTAAATCAACTACAATTTTATTGGTCTTGTTATTGCTTGTGGGGCTCTCCGTGATGTTATATCCAACAATAAGCGATTGGTGGAACTCCAAAACGCAAAGCCGTGCGGTGGCGACTTATCAGAAAGCGGCAAATGACCTTTCTGACAAGGAGAATGAAGAGATACTCAGCCGTGCCAGAAAATATAATGAAGAGATAGCAAAGCTTGCCCGACCTTTTGTGGATTATGATCAGGTCAAGGGCTATGAGGATATCCTAGATATAACGGGGACGGGTGTTATGGGCTATATTTCCATTCCGACTATAAGGGTGGAGTTGCCTATTTATCATGGCACAAGTGACGGCGTGTTAAATGTCGCTGTGGGACATCTGCAGGGTTCGAGCCTGCCTGTTGGCGGAGCGGACACTCATTCGGTTATTTCTGCGCATAGAGGTCTGCCGTCGGCAAAGCTTTTCAGCGACCTTGATAAGCTTGCAGAGGGCGATGAGTTCACTATAACAGTGTTGAAAGAGGTCTATACATATGAGGTCGAGGCTGTTTATATTGTTCTGCCTAATGAAATGGATAAGCTGAACATTATTCCAGGTGAGGATCATGTTACGTTGACTACCTGTACACCATACGGAGTCAATTCTCACAGGCTTCTTGTTCGTGCAAAGAGAGTTGAAACTGCGGACGATACAAAGAGTGTTTCAAAAATAACGGCAGACGCTGTTCAGCTCGATTCTCTTGTGGTCGTGCCTTTTGTAGCAATACCATTGTTTGTGGTACTGCTTGTGTGGTGGTTTGTGGATTCAAAACGCAAAAAAATTTCTCATGATGAGCTTGTGGCAATGCTGGATAAGCCAGAGAGTGACGATAATGTTGAAAATCTACCTGATAAGGAGAGTAGCAAAGATGAAACTTAAATTTTCTCAGCTTGCAAAGGCTGTTTTGTGTACGGCGGCAATGGCTGTTTCAGCCTTGGGAAGCATGACGATCTCAGCTTCTGCAGCGGATAATATCAATGTGGATATAGTGTGCAAAAATGATACAACGACTGTTAGTAATGCCGAGTGGAGTATATATAAGGTCGGTGAGCGTAAAGAAGCTGACTTTGTCCTTACCGGCGAGTTCAGCGATTATCCTATAGATATGTCTGATTTTACTGACGCTTCAAAAATGCAGGCTGTCGCTGATACTCTCGACAACTACGTAAAAACTGATGGCATAACACCAGTTTCAACAGGCAAGACGGATGCAAACGGTGAAGTAAAGCTTTCTGCTGATTCTGTGGGTCTGTATCTTGTTTCAGGCAAGAGTTTTGAAAACACAACAGCTAAGTTTACACCTTCTCCGTCACTTATCGAGATAGATAAGGATATCGTGGCTGAGGGTCAGATAACAGTTTACACCAAGTTCACATACGAAGAGATCCCAGCAGGGGACAGTGATTATGGTGTAAGAAAGTCGTGGATAGTTCCTGATGGTCAGGAAAAGCTCATACCTGATAATATCAAGGTGGAGATATATCGTGATGGCAAGCTTTTCGATACTGTTACTCTTAACGCTGACAACAATTGGGAATATTTTTGGAAAGACAATTCTGCGGCTGAGTGGACAGTTAAGGAGATAGATATTCCTGCCAACTACACAGTTGTTACCAAAAACAATGACAAGCTGTTTCTTATAGAGAACACATATAAGTCAGACAGTTCGAGTAATACAGATAGTAGTTCAAGCACACCTGACAGCAGCTCGTCAGGCTCTGATTCATCAAGCTCAACGCCTGACAATATACCACAGACTGGTTCGCTCAACTGGCCGGTGCCTGTACTTATAGGCGGTGGAGTTATCCTTATCGCGGCAGGCTGGAGAGTAAGCAGAAAAGAGAAATAAAGGCGAAACCACATAGGCTCGCCTTTACAACAGGAGAAAAATAGTGACTAAAAAAAAGCTAGGACTTTTGTTGATAATAATGGGGATAATGCTGATAGCGGCGGCATTATCCCTTAATTATTACAACTATTTTCATGAAAAGCAAAGTAATAAAAGGATGGAGGCTGTGCTGAGTGATCTGAAAACGCAGATCTCAGACAGTGCAGATGATAGCGACAGCAGTTCACCCTTTGACATTTTTGACGATAGTCGATCCACGGACAGCGAGATAGATGACCCGGATAAGGATATCGTGCTTGACGGCAACTCATATATAGGCTTGATTTCATTCCCGACACTGGGGCAGGAGTTTCCTGTGACTCGTGGCTGGAGCTATGCTGCAATGAATACTGCAGCTTGTCAGTACAACGGCAGATCGGAAGAGCACACGTCTGAACTCCAGTCACCACGATATCTCGTATGCCGTCTTCTGCTTGAAAAA
>ENA-OURK01000121-OURK01000121.1-human-gut-metagenome-genome-assembly--contig:-NODE-121-length-10675-cov-44.510191_pt1 | contig 10675 bp, 4 predicted proteins | sample MGYA00243075_ERZ508840 | MGnify/ENA primary metagenome ERZ508840 (study PRJEB26277, sample SAMN04329866) | human gut metagenome | biome: human-associated habitat | host: Homo sapiens | place: USA... | reverse complement strand
GACTGGAGTTCAGACGTGTGCTCTTCCGATCTCCGGCTTTCACAGATACATCCAGCACACTATCCCCCTGTTTCAGGAAGATTGCAGCCTGCTCCAGACGTATCAAACGCATAAAATCCTGCGGACTTTGGCCCGTAAGAGTCTTCAGCCTACCATAGAAAAGCGTTCTGCTCATCGCCATCTCTCTACAGAGTCGGTCGATATTAAAGTCTGTGTCGCTCAGATGAGCCAACACCAAACGGGTAGCTTTATCTACAAAAGCCTGGTCTTGCGGATTCAGAACAGCTTCTGCCACATTTTCGAATGTCTGGCCTTGCTTATTCAAGACAGTATCATCCTTTTTCTCTTCAGAAGTTCCAGTAGGTTCCAAGTGTTCATAGGATGAATCAGAACCCACAATCTGCTCGGAAGAAGCAGACTCAGAAGCAACCTCTCCTCTAACAAGAGCAAGGCTTCTGTCCATATAATACTGACTCAACCGGCGACGATTCTTCAAAATACTGGCAACCTTACTCGCAAGAATAGCAGTATCGAATGGCTTGGCTATATAGTCATCAGCACCAAGTCCGAGTCCCTCTATCATAAAGTCACGACCAGCCTTAGCAGTCAGCAGGATAACAGGCAGCCATGATGTTTCCTTATTTTCCTTGATGCTGCGACAGAACTCATCTCCGTGCATTCCCGGCATCATGACATCTGAAACAACGATATCACATATCCCGCCCTCTTTCAAATATTTCAGGGCAGCCTCTGCACTCTCCACATCAACTACTTGATAAGAATCACCAAAAGTCATTCTGATATATTTGCGAAGATCTTCATTGTCATCGACAAAAAGAAGTGTATCCGTTGAAACATCAGCATCCTGCAGAACCGCAGAAGACACAGTCTGGCAAGTTTCATCATGCTTATCTTCAGCTAAAGAAGATTCAGTTACAACATTTTTCTTTTCTCCAACAAGCCGGACAGAAGAATCTGTTACATGACCTAATGGCATCTTCACACAGAAAGTAGTACCCTTTCCTTCCTCACTTACGAAACTAAGCTTTCCTCCTAATTTCTCTACAAGCTTTCGTGTAAGCATCAGTCCTAATCCACTTCCCATTTCCTGAGAATTTATCGCATTAGAAGCCCTGAAGAAGGTCTTGAAGATACTCTTAATTTCGGCCTTTGGAATACCTATACCTGTATCACATACATGAATCACAGCCATCTTACCTTCAACAGAAGCCGACAACGTAACCTTTCCACCTTGAGGTGTATATTTGATAGCATTCGAGAGAAGATTTTCCAATATCAGATCCATCATTTTGACATCAGAATGAATCTGTTGCTGCGGACACGTTTCAATACACAGTTGAATATGCTTCTCCTGAGCTGCCAATACAAACTTTTCCAACTGCACACGTAAAAGCATCGGCAATTCTATATCTTGCAGGCGAACCTGTTCGGCAGACTGCTCTATCTTTTGGAAGTCAAGCAATTCTGTAACCATCTTCAATAGTTTGTTGCCGTTGCGATGCGCCATATCCAAGAATCCACGACTTTTCTCACTCAAGTTGGAATCATTAGCCAGATTATCAAGAGGAGCCAACACGAGACTCAAAGGAGTACGTATGTTATGGGCAGTATTAACGAAGAAATTGATTTTCTCATCATAATACTTTCGCTGTAAGCGCTCTTTGTAATACTGCCAGACAAAATATAAGATGGCAGCAAAAATACAGAGATAGATAATCCATGCCCACCAGGTATTCCACCAAGGCTGGGCTATATGAATCTCCAAAGTTGTTTCTCCCAATTCTCTACCATTACTTCTGCAGATAGCCTTTACATGAAGCAGATAGCTGCCCGAAGGCAAATTTACAAATCGTACCAACTGATTAGAAGATGGTTTACTCCAATTACGGTCGTATCCTTCCAAATAATATTGATATTGAATATCATACTGGTATTGATAATTGATACTCTCGAAAGAAACAACCAGCGTATTCTCATTATGGCTAAGACTCAATTTGCCTTCCTTCAACATTTCAAAGAGACATTCATTCCAGTAATCGGAACGTTCGACACCTTCAACCTCAACACTATGAATACGAAGTGGAGCGGCATAATTCAAACCTTTGGCAAACATAGGAGTCAAAGCGACAACTCCATCGTTGCTGCCAAAAAGCACCCTGCCATCTGAAGTACACGCAACAGCCATTCGGTTATACTCACGTTCCATTCCCTTAAAGATGTTGAGGTTTACTATCTTCCCCTGTTTCATGAACGCCAAACCTTTATCCGTACTGATCCACAAATTGCCATTAATACCTTTTATAAGTCCATAAACAGTATTAGAAGGCAAAGCGTCCTGATTAGTATAACGCTTAAACTTCTTTGTCAGTAAATCATAATCATAGAGTCCTCCTCCATCCGTTCCAATCCAGATATGACGGGAATCCTGAAAAGCCATACTGTTGACAAACAAATTAATGTCTTTTTCGGGATACTGTTCAGGAGAAAAGAAACGACGAGGATGCAAAGGTTCGCGCTTATCAATCAAATAGCCTCCATGCGAAGTTCCTACAGCAATAAAACGCTTATCCAGTGATTCCGTGATGCATTGCACTTCGTTGACAGGCAGATAGAATACCGACTTTCCCGTTCCATTCAAATTATATTTATCTGAAGGGAAACAAGCCATATCTCCATCCAAACATCCCACCCAAATATTACCATCGCTATCAGTAAAAAGACTGAATACGTAATCACTCTTCAACATTCCTGTTTCCACAGAATAAGCAAGCATACTAGTGCCATCAGCATGAACCTGATATACGCCATTACCATAGGTACCAACCAGAATTCTGCCGTCTACAGTCTGACAAATCGTAAGCGCCACCTTATTATATAATCCATGATGCCAAAGACGAGTCTGCGCATCATAAACACTTACTCCTTTATCTGTGGCATACCATATTTTCCCATCACGGCTTTGGAAAACATCGTTCACACAATTATCTATCAGTGATTGATTGTTGAGATATTCATGTGTGATATATTCCAATGTATGTTTCATTGGTATCGCCAAATCTACTCCTCCCGAGTAAGAGCCTGTCCATAAATCGCCAAAACGATCGCTGCACAAGGTATATAATCCATTACCATTCAGTATGTTACCAGGACGTCCATCTGTATCAAGCAAGAGCTTGGTTTGTTTATTCGAACTGTCATAAGCATATATTCCTGCTCCATCTACAGCCATCAGAAGAGTCTGCTTATCATATAAAATGATTGAACGTACGGGAATTTTAGGAATGTTTTGCAAAGATTGGAAATCAGCAGATTTTATCAGCTTCCAAGTACGATCATCCATCACTTTAACTCCTTCGTGAAAAGTACCCAGCCAGATACGATGTCCCACAATATCATGATAAGAGGATACTACAGAACTGCCACTAATCTTCTTTTCTAACTTCCGGGCAGACATCGAATAGCAATAAACATCTTTAAAAGTTCCTATCAAGAGTTTCTGACCTATAAATTGGATATGATTAATATAGGTATTTTTCAATACAAACCTACCCTTAGCTGTCTCCCGAACTATCTCCTTTCCATCAGTAGCTGCTGATAAGCAATAAATGCCTCTATCCATAGCTAACCAGAAATTACCCTTTTCGTCTACCAACAGTTCGTTCAACACGATACTTCCACCTAAAATTTTCTGAAGATTACATTTCAAAACAAATGTATCTTTCCTCTTATCATATATATACACCTTTCCCTTGTTGTCGTAGGCGTAAATCAGATGTTGCGCATCCTTAGTCAGTTTAATACATCTACCACTAGCATCACTATACGGCATCTCTGTGTATAAAGTATAATTGGTTACTTGTTGCCCATTATATCGGTCAACTCCACGCTTAGTACTTATCCACATGGCACCATCCTCTGCCTCGACAATAGAATAAACTCGAGGGCTGGAAAGACCATTGTCAGCATTGAGATTGGAAAGCATGAACATATTTCTGGAAATATGCGCATATAATTGAAGAGCCGATGCCAACAGCAGCAATATAATTAGAGTACAGGATTTATATCGTTTCATAATTCTTTCATTGATCTTATTTGGGGACAAAGATAATACAAAAAAATGAAAAACAAATAGAATAATGAGATAAAATGAAAAAAATCTATTATCTTTGCAAGATATTAATATAAAGATATAGACTATGATCAAAAGATTATTATCCTTTCTAGACGCATCGCCAGTGAATTTCCTGGCAGTAAAGAATATCTCCGAGGAATTGGAGAAGAACGGGTTCCGACGTATGAACCCACAGGAGCCTTTGGGCAAGATTGAAGCGGGTGAAAAGTTCTTCGTTACCAAGAACGACTCTTCCATCTACGCCTTCCAAATCGGAAAGAAACCTTTGGCAGATGCCGGTTTCCACATGATCTGCGCCCACTGCGATTCGCCTACCTTCCGCATCAAGCCAAATGCAGAGATGCTTTGCGAGGGCGGTATCGTAAAACTGAATACCGAGGTTTATGGTGGTCCTATCATGTCAACCTGGTTCGACCGTCCGCTCACCCTGGCAGGTAGAGTTATCGTGAAGGGCGAGAATGCGATGAATCCCCAGACACTCCTTCTTCATGTGAAGCGCCCATTGCTGCAGATCAGCAATCTCGCTATCCACTTCAACCGTCAGGTGAATGATGGTGTGAAGTTGAGCAAGCAGAAGGATGTACTTCCTATCCTCGGCATCATCAATGATGAACTGGAGAAGGGTAACCTCCTGATGAATGTGATAACCAACGAACTGAATATCCAGAAAGAGGATGTTCTTGATTTCGATCTCTATCTGGCTGATGCCACTCCAGCCTGCACCTTCGGCGTACACGATGAGTTTATCTCTTCAGGCAGACTCGACGACCTGTCTATGTGCTGGGCTGGAGTAGAGGCGATGATTGCATCAGATTCCAATGATACCACCCAGGTTCTCGCCATCTTCGATAATGAAGAGACGGGGTCTCAGACCAAACAGGGAGCTGGAAGTCCATTCCTTTCATATATGCTCCAGCGCATCGCTCTGGCACAGAGCCATACAGAAGAGGCTTATTATCAGGCAGTAGAGCGTGCCTTCATGATTTCAGCAGATAATGCACATGCCTGGCATCCTAACTATAGCGAGAAGTTCGACCCTACGAATCATCCTAAGTTGGGCGGTGGTCCGGTCATCAAGTTCAATGCAGCCCAGAAGTATGCGAGCGATGCTGTATCAGCAGCCATCTTCGCCAACATCTGCGATGCAGCCGGTGTACCATGCCAGCGTTTCGTAAACCACAGCGATGTAGCCGGTGGCAGCACCTTGGGCAACATCCTCGCCTCTTCCATCCCATTGAAGGGTGTGGATATGGGCAATGCCATCCTCGCTATGCACAGCTGCCGCGAAACCGGTAGTGTTATCGACCATGAATATTGCGTGAAGGCTTTCACCAAGTTCTATCAGTTGTAAGCTATCCCGATTTATCTCTTCACTCTTCACCCCTCTTCACCCATATAGAAATATACTATACGCAATATGGAAAGAAAAAAAGAGGAAAAAGCCCCCGAAGCGTAATAGCTCCGGGGCTTTTTATTTTGCTCCCAGACATCAAATGTGATGCCTGGGGGACGATAGAGTAACAGGGGATAGTCGGCCCATGGGGGGCCATTTCCATGACACTAACCACTGGCTTGATATAATTTCACACCATGTTTTGTTATTATATTTTACCAAGAAATTATTGAATACTGATTGGCATCAGACTGACCACCAGACACACGAACGTGATAAACACTACGCCGAGAATGAGGCAGATATAGAAACGCCCTCTCCTGATGAAATCACCCAGGCTGAAATGATACATCGGGTGATCATCAAGATAGGTCCTGTGTTCCCTCACCATGACATTAATCATGATGCCAACATAAATGAGGAGAAACAAAGCTACTATCAGGATAGCCTGTTCTTCTTAGGCAAATGAATCTGTTATACTTTTCATGGTGCAAATATAGTGTTTTTCTTTGAAACAAGGTGTCACATTCCCCCCACAATGGTGTCGCATTCCTACAAAAAAGGTGTCTCCTTCCTGGGGGAAGGAAACACCTAGTACATACTTTTTATAACCAGCCATCACCTCCAGCATTCTTCTGCGCTTTCTGATTTCCACTATTATCATATAGATGCAATAGGCTATGTTAATGCCGAACAGGACTATCATCACATAAATCCAGCTGCCGACATGGAAGTTTCCGCTCTGCATATAGCCGATACAGAAGGCAGCCAATATGGCGGCAAAAATGCTGGCGCAAACGATGTTCATATTCCAGCGGTTGGCATGCGTTGCCTCGATATTGTAAATGCCAATAGAGATGAGCGAGAAGCAAGGGGGATAGACCAGAATGTTGAAAACGGCTCCCACAGCAGCGTCTTGAGCTCGGAAGCCCAGAAGCATCTGCATGAGAAATTGTATGGCCAATCCTACCATGGCTCCGATAATCAGCCATCGTGACACTTCATATCGCCGGTTCATCCACTTCATGTGCAGACGGGTAATACCCAGGATGAGGATATTGACGAGCATAAATAGGAAACAGGTGAACTGCAATAAATATAATGCATCCATTTCGTTCTTATTTTTGTATTTGGCATCTGCCAAGATTACAGTTTAATCGTCTTAATATGCATGCAAAAGTACATTTTTTATTTTGAAATGAGGGTAGAAAAAGGAAAAAGTGATTTTTAAAAAGAAAAAAATGGTTTTATTTATCGGGGACAGCTGACGAGTGAAACAAGAACAGCAGACTGGAGAAACTAGAACAGCAGACTAGCGGTAGGAAGAACAGTGGGCTGTCTGAGCCAAACAGCGAACGAAAACCGGTTTGCCAGGTTTTTAAATAACCGAAATATAACACCGTTTACGGCTGATATCAGAAAAGAAGAAAAATTGATTTTACTCTTTACCCAATCGCTTGGAATGCCTTTATATAAAGGGGATTCGAGCTATCGGGTGAAGAGTGAAGAGTTTTGGGCTATTCCATAGCCTCATATCCTTTGTTCTGAACCAACTTGCCATTGAAGGCAAGGCTTCGCTGAGGTATCGGGAAGACGATGGAAGAGGACGAGAGAGCGAACTGAACAGAACGGCGAAGATGCGAGGACTTGAGGAACTTGCCGAAACGGATAAGGTCCTGACGGTGACAAGTCTCGCCCGCCAGCACAACCTGACGGTCTTCCAGAATATTGGCAAGCGAAGACTTGCGCGCAGGCAAACCGGCATGCTCACGAACCATATTATACTCTGCCCTGCCATCCCCATCGTTGCGCTCCATCGCCTCAGCCTTCATCAGCAAAACATCAGCATAACGGAAACGGAAAAGAGGTTTGGCTGGTCGGGAATGCAGAACAGAATCAGCCTCATCCATCACCAGCGCATCCTTCGGCATCAGATAACGCGCAGAACTGTTGAAGATTTCATCCTCCTCTAAACTGCAGCCTTCATCAGCCAATCTGTTGCAATAGAAGATACAGGTTTCCCAAGCATTCAATATTCTGCTGCGGTTCTCACTCGCCTTGCCGCCCGTAATGAGCGAGGCGCCATCGGCAGTACGCACCATAAATTCCAGGTTCCTACCCTTCGGACGCTTCCTGTAACCCTGCGCCCAATCGTTGTACATATAGATTTCAGCATTCAGCGCCAGTTTAGCCAGCAGGAAGTTGACCACAGGCTGCGTGATGCGCCCATAATGAGAGCCTTCCTCCAAACTGGACGTCTGAGGAAGATAAGGCAATACCTGCTGCAATTCGCTGAAGATGAAATGGAAGATTTCGCTCCGTTCGCTCTGAGCCGACAGCTTTTCATCGGTAACCGAAGAGCCCGATGCCGGTTCATAGATGAGTGATTCTGCCGAAGACAGGAGTACCGGAATCCTGCCATACAAATCCATCGCCTCATAATACATCATGGCTCTGATGGCACGCACCTCAGCCTTGAACTGCGCCTTCTGGTTATCGGTTAGCCTGACAGACTGGAAATCTATCATATCCAGCGACTTGTTGCACATGCCGATAGCCCGATAAAGATATTGCCAGGAAGAATAAAGCTGCTCATCATCAGGAGAAAGAGAAAGCAGACTGTCCAGACGCTGAATATCGCAGATGCCTTCCCCATCTATCGTTCCACCCATAAAATCATATAAAGGAGCTATGGTCGTATCGAATATTTCAGACGCAGAACCATTGCTGCCACCCCCATCGAGCTGATCCTTAGGATGCTCATTCAAGCACGATGAGAATGCCAACAGGGTCAGGAAAGAGATGACCCACGTGAACAAATGTGAAATATATCGTCTCATAACCATATCACATGAAGTTTAGGTTTCAAACTGTCAAGACTGCGAATAACAGCAATCCGACTGCAAATATAAGAAAAAAGAATGATAAAAGGACACAAATATAGTAAAAATCTACGTAAATTTTGCGGGATTAAAATTTATTTGTACCTTTGCACCCGGTTAGCAGAGAGCTAACTAAGGGGTGCTACCGCCGGAAAAGAGAAAAAAGCGGATGCTGAGAATATACCCATCGACCTGAACCAGGTAATGCTGGCGTAGGAAAATAAGGCACATTCCCCCCTTATATGATGTTTTTAATTTAAATAAATGAAAAGATTCAACGGGATCGCACTCAGTGTAGCGTTTTGCTCTTTGGCAAGCCAGGCTGCACTGGCACAGACAAAAATCGACACCTTGAAGGTGCAGAATTTGAATGAAGTGATTGTAAAAGGCGTACGTGCCGCAAAGGAAGCTCCATACGCCGTGGCTAACATCAGGAAATCAGAACTCAAACAATTCTCTTGCTCAGGTCAGGAATTGCCATTTCTCCTTTCTCGTACACCGGGCATCCTCGCCTGGAGTGAGAACGGTATCGGCACCGGTACTACCTATATGCGCATTCGTGGCGCTGCCGGAAGCCGCATCAATGTAACACTCGACGGAGTGGCTCTCAACTCACCGGAAGACCAGACCGTTTTCTGGGCTAACATGAACAGTTATTCTTCGCTCCTGGGCAGCATCCAGGTACAGCGCGGCGTAGGTTCTTCTACCAATGGCGACGGTGCCTTCGGTGGAAGCATCTCTATGGCTACAGCTGCTCCTTCGCTCACCCCTACTGCAGAAGTTACCGGTTCTTTCGGTTCTTACAATACCTATCATACAGGCGCCAGCTTCTCTACAGGTCTGCTCGGCAAGCATCTGATTTTTGACGGTGCTTATCACGAGACAGCTACCGACGGTTATGTAGACGGCACAGCAGGCCGCTCAGGTTCTTACTATGGCGGACTGACCTGGCTGAGCGATAACTTCAAGGTAAGCTACAAGAACATCGGCAACTTCGAGAAGACCGGTCAGGCTTGGAACGGTGTGCTGGGCGGAGATTACAACTCTAACTTCAGCCTCCTTCAGGATGGCATCCGCACTTATAAAGATATGTATAAGGCAGGTCTGGATAAGTTTAACGTGCTGACAGGCGATATGGTTCGCAACGACAAGGGCGATTATACCATCACTCCTTATACCCTGCGCGACGGAAGCAAATGGGACAAGACTACTGATAACTTCTATCAGAACCACAACATCCTTTCGGCTACCTGGACACCAAGCAGCCACTGGAGCCACAGCCTCTCACTGCATTATACCTATGGCTACGGCTACTACAAGGAGTTTAAGAACAACGCCAAGTTTGCCAAGTTCGGACTCATCTACATGGATGCAGAGGGCAACAAGGTTAAGAAGTCAGACTTCATCCGCAAGAAGGGACTCACCCAGCATACCTACGGCATGGTATACAATACCAACTACAAGGATGAGCACTGGGATGTTATCGGCGGATTGAACCTGCAGCAGTTCCGCGGCAACCACTGGGGATACCTTACTTATATCGCCAACCAGGATGCCGAGAAGAAATTCTTCGACAACAACGGCCAGTATAAGTACTATGATTCTGATGCCCACAAGTATGACTACAGCGCCTTCGTCAAGGCAAGCTATCGCTTTGCAGACTACTGGAATGCCTTCGCTGACCTGCAGTATCGCCGTGTAGAATACAAGACCGACGGTATCAACGATAAATTTATCGCCCAGGCAGATGGCAGCTACAAGAACCAGGAGCTGAACATCAACGAGAAGTACAACTTCTTCAATCCTAAGGCAGGTATCAGCTTCAACAAGGATGGCCACAAGGCATACGCATCTGTAGCCTACAGCAACCGCGAGCCAGAGCGCAACAACTTTACCGACAACTTCAACTATCCATTCCCTAAAGAGGAGAAGTTGCTCGATGTAGAGTTCGGCTATCAGTATCAGGGCGACAACTGGCATGCAGGCGCCAACTTCTACTATATGGATTATGACAACCAGCTGGCTCAGACCGGACAGCTGAGTGACATCGGCGAGGCACTGACCACCAACATCAAGGATTCTTACCGTATGGGCGTAGAGCTGACAGCCGGCTGGGCACCATTGTCATGGTTGTCTGTAGAAGGAAATGCCGCTTTGAGCAAGAACAAGATTAAGGACTTTGATGAGTATGTAAGCAACTGGGAAGATGATAAGAAGCCAGGCGTAGTACATTACGACAACAGATCT
>ENA-OURK01000090-OURK01000090.1-human-gut-metagenome-genome-assembly--contig:-NODE-90-length-11577-cov-32.022870_pt1 | contig 11577 bp, 13 predicted proteins | sample MGYA00243075_ERZ508840 | MGnify/ENA primary metagenome ERZ508840 (study PRJEB26277, sample SAMN04329866) | human gut metagenome | biome: human-associated habitat | host: Homo sapiens | place: USA... | reverse complement strand
TCAAGCAGAAGACGGCATACGAGATATCGTGGTGACTGGAGTTCAGACGTGTGCTCTTCCGATCTGGCCGGATACTTTCTTCGCTTCCTCTGCTGCATCTTTCCTGATTCGTACAAAGAATCTTCCTGTCACTTCATCCAGTGGTTTCAGAACCGCCGGAGTGCTGTTCCAGTTTGTGGCAATGTTGGTATGAAGATGTTTGGCTGCATCCACGATATCACCAACTACCGCACTTGCAGTCGGAAGTTTGCCTGCGCCGCTTCCATAGAACATGGCATCTCCCAGCATATTTCCGTGTACAAAAACTGCATTGAAAGAATCACGCACAGATGCCAGCGGGTGATCCACATCGATCAGCATCGGATGTACCGCAACTTCGATTCCATCCTCTGTATTATGCGCCACGCCCAGCAGTTTGATCACACTGTGAAATTCTTTTGCATAGGCTACAACCCAAGGAATTGACAGGAGCTTGTCTGCGGCGTTGTACCAGATTTTCTGAACATTCCGTACTGAAATATCCATCACTTCCGCCGCCTTTTCCTGTGTATAACATTCGTCCAGAAGAAGGCTGACAGCCTCTTTCTCTCTTCTGTTCAGCCGTGCCCGGATCATCGCAAATTCGATGATCTGACTGTCTCCACAATCCCAAAAGTATTTGATTAAGCCTCTATCCATGCTTTTTAAATGCACAATATACAAGACATAAGATATTAAAAACGGCTGAAAGAGTAAGAGCCTTTTTTAATCGTATATTGTGCTTCTCTGAATGAATAGCCGAAGATAATGCATCTTCTAACAGCATTTCCTTTGCTTTTTTCATATTCCTTGTTTACTTTCTGACAGTCTTAGCTTTTCTCAAACAAGATGGTCCGAATTTCAGATCAGTTGTCTCTCCCTCTGCGACCTGGAACGCCTTAATGGCTGCTACCGTCCTTGCAAGGCATTTTCCGTCTACTCTGTCCTTGTATGTGCCGTACCACTTCAGAAACAGCTGCACCTTCTTAACTTCTGATCCAGTGTCGCCTTCACCAATATAGCCTTTTGACGGAAGAGTCGGGAACTCGCCTGTATAAGCCTTTTTGCCAGATTTTTTCTGAACAATCCAGATGACGTTGGTATCATATCTGAGCTTTTCAGGGCTGAAATATCCGGTGTTGTTTCTTGCCCCGGAATCACGCACATAGAGCTTCCCGTCCTTGTAGTCTGTGATGGCTAAGTAATGACCGCCTGATGTCCAGAAGTTATCCTTTGCCCCGTTGACCTTTCCGACCGTCAAGAACACGGCCCACCAGTCGCCTTTTAAGGACTTCATTTTTGCCATCGCATTTTTCCAGATTGTGCCGCCGGAATGCTCCGGCTTATAATATCCAACGACGTCGAAGCCGTAATGTTCAAAAGCAGCAGTTACACCGGCACGGGTTGTGCCGGATGAAAAGAAATCGCCGTTTGCGTAGAGCCACTCGGCAACCTTTTTTGGGGTAATGTCCTTGACCAGATTGGCAACGATGGATGCAATACTGCAAGGGCCGCAGCCGGATGCTGCCATCGAAATTCCATGCAGTGTTCCCCATTCTTTCTGTTTAAAAGTCTTACTCATATCAGTCTATCTCCTCTCTATTCTGCTTCTACTTCCGGAATGCCTGCAACACTTGTCAGGATACTCACAACTCCGGCCATCACAGCACCAGAGAGGATCATCTTCCAATCTACAGCAGTGATGAACGCATTAGTCCCAATCAGTGCCACGGCTGTCTGAGCTATGGTCTTGACGGCTCTCACACCGGCCGCTTTGAACCACTTAACTGTATTTACATCGGGTTTTAATACGCAATTTTTAAACATTCTATACACGCTCCTTTTCCTCTAAATCCGATATTCGGTGGTTGGCTACACGGATTTTTTCGTCCATTGTAGCGAACTGCTTCTCTAACGCATATGTACGTTCGATGATGCTGTTATGTTTGTCAACTCGCTTGGTGAGCTCGTCAATCTTGTAAGTTATCATTGTTGTGGTCTCATCGTGCTGTTCTCGAATTCTATACTGCTGAAAAGCATTATTGATCATGCAGACTATGATGGCTACCACGCCGGTTATCATTGCTTCGGTCATATCTGTATACCTCAATTCTAAGTATTTGCCTTGACCCCGGCAAGGGAGATAAACTGGATCACCTCCTGAGAAAGCTAGCCCACCTGTTTCTTAGTGATTTGGGGATATATTTTTCCCATCCGAAATAATATTTATTGACCTGTTCGGATTCCGTCTCTGTTTCAATTACCGTTTCGGTCTCGGATTCCGTCTCTGTCTCGTTTTTGAAATATGAATCCGGAACCACTACATTCTCAACAGCCTTCTTACCGGCTTCTCTGCAAGCTTCATATGCTTTTTCCATATCCGGCATTTTTGGCGGGCTCAGCGGCGGCGTACAAGCGAGTGCCGGCAGTGCCATTGCCAACATAAGGACGGCTGATAAAATCAGTAGAATTAATTTTTTTCTCATCAAAAGACCTTCTTTCTTTTTGATTTTTTGATATTATCTAGTTAACTAAAGCCCTCTTTAGTTAAGCGTTGGTAATACACCACATAATGTGCTGTACATTACATCTGCAAACTGTAAATAACCAACTATGTCATATCCATAAGTTGAACTATCTTCGCCAGTTTTATTTGGATGAATTGAATCAGCAGGAATAATAATAGTTTCTTTACTTCTACTGTTCAATGATATTTTTTGTTTACCAAAATTATTTTCACTATCGTGACATAAAGCTAAAGGGATAAAGTACACATTTTTATAATCTGTAAATTTTTCAATAAGACTTATCATAAGACTTTGTATTTTTATATCTTCACCGTATTTATACACACCATTTCCCATGCTATAGCCTTGTGTGTTTAATTGATGTGCAATTCCATTCTGATTACTTCTATAAATTGCATTACAAATAAAAATGGGGATGTTTGCATCATCTTTCCTAATTAAATCAACCATTTCTGCAATATTTTCAACCGCAACATCCACTGTATAGCCATTTATATCATTTGTTCCAAGCTCAATCTGGATAATATTCGGATTAATTGAATAGGTGTTTTTATAGTAATTCCAATCAAACTTAGAAGTATCTGGATTATAGAATGGATTTGTTAGCCCCCTTAGTGTAGCGTCATTCAGGAAACTGTATGCAGTATTTCCGTTGTACCCTTCATGGTAGTATATATCACCTCTACCATCATGCTCTTGTGTACCGACATAAATCATCGAACCATTAGACAAGTTTTTCTGAACTTCTATTTGCCATTGAGTACCACCATAGGTCATCGAATCACCCATAGGCAAAATAGTATAACTTCCGCTTGTAATGGCTGATACAACCTTCAAAATAGTCGTTTTTGTGAAAAGCAATTCATTAGCATCATTATAGATATCCAATTTCAAATTATGATTTCCAATTCCTGTTGGTGCAACTGTAAACTTTCTTCCTTCTCCAAATCCAATATCGCAAGTCCAACATAGATGAAATTTGTCAGCATCAATACATACCTGATTATTGTAAATATCAATAGTTCTGCCTAATGCACAATAAATAACGTCAGGCATATAAACATGAGGCTTTAAATCATCTTTCTTTACATATTCAACAACTTTTTTAATGTACTCATTTTTATACGGCAAATATACTTCTGGTACATTTTTGCCTTCACACACCATAGGCATTCTTTCTTTTGTCATATTTTCTGGTCCATACGACAGAATTACATAATACGCATCCGATGGAGTGGTAAAAATATTTCCAATATCCCTACCACCACTTATAAATTTTTTGTTTTTATCAAAAAATGCAATTCTGACTATCACTAATGCATTTCTCCAAATCATTCTCCACGAGGAGTAAGTAGTATTTGATTTTACAAATTCATAATCAGTTCTTCGAAATTGAGTATTATCTTTAAAAGACCCGTCAGAATCGCATATACCTACTGTAAGATTATTAATGTTAATTAGATTATCTTGCTTCAACGCTAAGTATTTAACTTTCAAGCAGTCATCTATGTCTTCCTTTAGCGAGCTAACATCTTTAGTTAATGCTGTGTAATCTTCCGGAATCGTATCAAGCGTATCAGTCCCTTTTTTTGCGATTTCAGCAGTAGCCGAATCCTTTGCCGAAGCAACAGCATCTGTCGCAGATGTCTGCGCTTCCGTGATCGCGCCTGTTGCAGCGTCTTTCGCTTCAGATATAGCCGCTGTAGCTGATTCTTTTTCCGTATTGGCATGCTCTGTGATGGCTGCTGTAGCCTCTGCTGTCTTATCTGCGACATTCTGGCCGAATTCAGCCGCTGTTGTATCAACAGAATTCTTTGCCTCTTCAACAGATGTCTTCATCTGTTCGACTGCCTTTTTGTCCTCTGTGACCTTCTCAGCTGTTTTTCCAAAATCAACAAACATCTGGCCGAATTCATCTCTTGTCCCCGTGTATCCCTTGCTCACTGCCTCGGCATAGGCCGTTGCGATGCCTAAATCTGTTCTAATCATCAAATATAACCTCCAAATGTCCGCTATCTGTTAATTCGAAGTCCAATTCGTCTTTGATGTTTTCCGTACGGTCAAGAATCAAATGACCCGAATCGTCAATGCTCAAGTGGCAGAATCCGTTTTTTGTCGCAACCTGCTTTGCTGCTTCCGAATAGAATTTTGCATTGTTATCGACCGTCTCAGGAATTTCTTCATCGCCGATCGCCCATGCTTTCGCTTCTTTCTTCGCTGTTTCTGTTAATTTAAAATTCTTGTCAACCGCTTCTTTATTCCGTTTCACCTCTGCTGCCGATACTGCAGCATTTTTTTCGGAAGAGGCAGCAGAGTTTGCCGATGCTTCCGCAACGTCTCTGGCCGTTTCTGCTTTTGATGCGGCAACAACCGCTTTCCCGACTTCAATTTCAACCGCACTGGCATTATTACCTTTAAAAGGTTCCCCGGTTGTGGTCTGATACGGAAGGACTACAAGCTTTGCGCTGGTTGTTGTGATTCTCTCTTCAAGCTCTCCTGTAGACTCGTTATAAGCTGCCCCATGCAGCCACACGTCCCATGTTCCGGCGCTCAGGTCAATTCCTCTGTCCTGTGTGATGCCGTCATCCACAAGGGTTACATCCGCCTGATTCTCGCCATTCTTGAAATGCACCGTTTTAGTCAGACCAAGCCAGTCGAGTGAAAAGACGAATCTGGCTGATATATAGTTTTTGCTGTCGCTTACGGTCGTATTTTTCGCAAGCTGAAGAACCTGTCCGGTCACTTTTCCACGTATCATTCCACATCCTCCTATTATTAGTTTGTTCCATTATCCCACGCTATGCTAACAATTACTCCGTATATCGTTCCTTTATTGCCAACAACACCAGTAACAGCACCAGTCGCTGATTTGCCAAAAAACCATATTTTTTGTCCAGCAGTTAATGTAGCTTCTATCCATTGCGCAATTTCAGTATCTGTTGCGTTTGAGTATGGCAGATACACAAATGTCGCACCAGCAGTTCCTTCGCTATTTCGAACTCCTGTTATATTTGCACTAGAAACTTTATTTGAATTGGTACTCAATTCTACCATAGGTTTATTTCCAGATGTACCAGAAGCCACGCCAATAAAAGTGAATCTATAGGTACCGTCTTTAGGAACGACAAATTTCCCAATATTCAGCACTTGTTCACTTGTGCTTGAACTACTCGTTGTTAGCTTTTTATACTTCCCCCAAATCGGTGTATCACCGGCTTCAATTGTATCAGGAAGTCCGGCGCCGGAACTGCCACCGGACTCAACATGTGTTCCGGTGATCAGATTGCCGTGACAATCGTGCGCTGTATATCCCTGCTTCAAGGACGGTGCATTAACCGTGTCATCCGTCAGGTCAATCAGCACCTCAGAGCCGTATATAACCTTATTTACTGCCATTTTTGACCTCCTATCCGATTGTTACAGTTGTACCGCTCAGATTTTCATCACGGGATACAGGAATAGCATTAACCGTCACCTTCGAAAGGGCATTATAGCCAGAATCGGGCTCGACAACCTGTTCGTTCGCTGCCGGAGTCACACTCTTCTGCTGTGCTACAACATTGCCGCCGATTGACTTGATAAGGTCGACGAGCTGCTGATATGTGACCGTTCTTGTACCGTCTGAGGTATCTACGATAAACACCTCAGAACCATTAAATTCCTGTATTTTTTCATATGCACTGATTTTAGACATAGGCTTACCCTCCCTACTGGTCAATGCGGCCGATTGAACACCACTCTATCGTTGCCGTCGTTGCGCTTGTTGCGTTGAAATACAATGTAAAGCTTTTTGAAGTTACACCTCCAACCGAAACGCCGTATTTGAGCGGATCGCTTGCATGGATCGTGACAAAAACATTCGGAATGGACTTGTATGCATTCGGGAATGTGATTTCTTTTTTAACAGCTGTATTCGCTTTCTCCACGGTCATGGATTGTGATCCGCGCTGGATTATAGGAACATTATAGCTATTATCCTTATAATTGAACTGCATTTTGCCGTTTGAATAAATTCTAAGCGAAGATTTTTCGCTGCCGTTAGCATCCTGAAGGGAAATCCCGGCACCGATAACTTCAGGATTCCCAGATGAAGAATTGAAAGAACTCACCCAGCTCATCAGTGCCGCTTTTGCATTATCGCTGAAAGCCCTCAATGTTCCTTTGAAATCAAGTTTCTTTTCAAGGTTTGTGGCCCTTGTGTCTAACTTTGTGATATCTTCCGAATTCGCTTTTGCCCGAGAATTCGCTGCCTTTGCAACATCGTTTGCAGCATTAACATTTTTCTGAAGATTCAACAGATTCTTGATATTCGATATCACTGGCTCGATTTTCTGAATCGTTGAGCCGTATAAAACGATTCTGTAAAGCGGGACTTCTCGAAGCGTTCCGCCTGATCTAATATCGTTCTGAGTTACAGATGGATCAGACGGTGAAGATGATGCTGTCCCTTTTACGATATCAACCGAAAAAGATTCAACGCCGGATGATGCATTTTTTTGATACCGTCCAATAATTAAATCGTTTCTGTAAAGGCCCTGTGACCCTGTTGCTACCGTCAACTTCTCTGTCCCGTCTGTTCGACAGTGCACACCCTGAATGATGATTTCGAGCTTCGGCAATGTCACAACGCCGGAGGTTGTTTCTTTTGCCTCCGGCATATCAAAAGCTAACACAACGTCAGAGCTACTCAGAATCCCCGCGTTAAAAGAAGCCCAGTCATCTGCTGTAATGTGTGCACTTCCTGTGTGTCCGGTAACTATTTTTGCCATTATTTATCATCTCCTATTTTGAAAGATACCGATGCTATCCCATTTTTGATTTTTAGAATTTTCTTAGTCACTGGCTCTTGAATCGTGATGCCGGTGACATAATCGCGGCCCGAAATGACGCTGCCAAGCTCTAACTCAATCTGTGATCCGTCAGGAATCGTCATTGTCTGACTATCCGACTCATTTATTTCGCCAAATTTCTTCGTAGCACTATCAAGCAGCTCTGTTTCGCTTCCTGTTGATTCTGATGAACTGTAATCGTATTTATACACCCTGATATCATCACCGTTTGGAATTTCAGAAACCTGTTCAACCGTTCCATCATCTTTTTGATGCAGATACAGAACCGTTCTTTTTTCGAGCTGTCCGCCACCGAGTGCGATCATATAGTTGTATTTCAGAATTTTTTTGTCGATGCTGAAATTAAGATCATAGTCCTGCGATATCTCATCATCAACCTCATTCAGTTTCGCTGACAGTTCAACGAAAAATTGGGCTTCTTCGTTGACCACGCTGATGTCCAGTCGATAGCCATTAGGTTGAATCAGAGATTCCATTGCGTCGAGAATGTAATCATACCTGTTTATTTTGAAGGAAGTTACTGAAACGCCTGTGAGCGTGTCTGATACCCTAAATATGCCGGTATATTGACCACCCAATAAAGTCTTAAGGCATTCCGTTAAATCTCCTGAAACATACAAATAAGCTTCTCCGGTCGGAGGCTCAACAACCTTGTCCTTGAGCATTCCCCGGAACGTCTCGCCGTATATTTTCACAGTTCCATCGGATGTATCTGACTTAATTCCTTCTATCCGTCCGCCGTATTCTGTTCCGTCGCAGTAGATATAGTGTCCTTTTTCGTAGATTTCTGAATCATACAGTGACACCGGAATTCCGATTTCAAAATCATTCTCACTGCCGACTTCAAAATCAAACGAGCACTTATCAGAGAGATACATCATGTCATATCTATCCTTATCGGTCATGTAAAAATCCATGATGTACCCCCTTACAATTCAATTCGATTGTTATTAGAATCAAGAATCGGCTCTCCGCTTGAATCGAGCAAGTAAACGCTCATATCTTCTGTTTCACTGCCACCGGGTGCCGGTGTAGGTGCATCACTGCTTCCGATATTGCCAGTCAAAGATTCCCAATCGGGTTCACTTCGCTTGTGATATAAGAGTATGTCAAATCCAAAATCTCCGGACCATATAAGTTCGTTTTGACCAGGCTGAATCTCTTCGAAGACACTTTCCTTCTTATACCTGTAACGCATCACGGATGTCTCAGCACGGTCTTGTAGAACCTTAGTGATCGTCTTGTTCATAGAGTCAATAACGAGGTTTTCGCCGGAGTTAAGACCAACATTGACCTGATAAGTATGGCCGCCAATCTTGATCATCACCGGATTAGAGCTTGGACCGTACACAGTGATCTTGAATGCAGCAGGAAAGATTTGAGAATTTGAAACAGTATTCTGTCCAACATTCGACGACTGCAAGTCGATTGGAAGGTCGAACGGAAAGTCAATCCCGCCGCTTGCAGACACATTCACTGCGCTATACGAAAAAATTTCTTCCTTGATCCAGAACGGTTCATCTGTGATCACGGTCAGGTCTGCCTTCGTGAAATCCTTGTGAGCAAGGTAGCTACTGTTTTCGATTGCAGTAATCCAACATTTTAAGTACCAATTCCCGATACATATACGCCCTTTTTTGCCTGCTAAAATATCACTTTCGAAAACTTCAAAAAGGCTATTCCGAACAGCTATTCTTTCAGAAAGTGAGTTTTTTATAATAACAATTGGAAGGCTCTTTTTTACGGGTTCCTTATAGAATCCGCCTATGATATTGTTATCATCCGAATACGACCATTCATAATCTCGTAGGTCATTATAGTTAGCATACAGGCCGCCTTCACCGAAGACGACCCGTTTACCGTTGTTATTTTCGTAAAAAAATTTATCAAGCATATTTTTTCACCAGTCTTGCAAGCTCTCGCTCGTCAAATTTTATGTTCATCGATCTGAGAGCGTTCACAATCTTGTCATAGAGGCCGTTATTGAGCTTTATCAACTCTGACAAGATGGCTTCAAGAACGTCATTAGAGCCTTCGGCAGAGGCTTCTCTAATCATGTCCATCAGATGCGCTTCTCCTGCTACAACCTCGTTTCCTGCCTCTCCACCGCCTAACAGATGGCCTCCTGATGCCCCGAAGATGGTTGCATCGCTAAGGACCATTGCATTATCCATAGCCTTTTTGTACCACTCGATGCCAAAATGCGGAACCTGTGGCGGATTGATGCCAAATTTGCCGGTGATCGACAGATGAGGCAGTTTCAAATGTGGAAGGCTCCAACTGAATTTAAAGACGCCCTTAATCTTGTCGATTGCACCTTTTACGATGTTAAAAGCCTTCGTGAAGGTTGTTTCGAACGGATTTGTAACAGTCGCTACAGTGCTTTTTACGGTCGATATAGCGTTTTTGATAGGAGACGTGATGAAGTTTTTCACATTCGAAAAAATACGACTCACAACGCCTTCTATACCTGCTCCCGTGAATGTTGACTTGATGTTAGATACAGCATTTTTGATGATTCCTTTCGCCTTTGAAGGTAGTGACTTAATGCCGTTGATAACGCCGTCTAAGACGTTCTTACCGAGATTTATCCAGTTAAACGCCGTCCATACGGACACGATAGCTTCGATAATCTTCGGGATATTCTCGACAAGTGTTGGAATGGCCTGAATGATACCGGTCACAAGCATTACGATCAGATCAACGCCGGCCATGAGGATTTTCGGTGCATTTTCGTTGATGATCTCTGCAATGTTAATAATAATTTGCGGAACATACTCGATAAGAAGCGGAAGGCTGTTAATCAAGCCTTGTGCCAGATTCTTAATCAAGTCAAGCCCGGCATCAACAACTGAACCGGCATTTTCACGGATGTATTCTGTGAACTGTTCCAGCATCGGCAACACATTCTCTAAGAATGTCGGGATACCCTCAACAAGCCCCTCACTGAGCTTTTTCAGAAGTTCAACAGCTGTGTCTTTTCCTGTCTCAACGAAGTCTTTTCCGCCCGACTCCCACAAATTTGACAGTGTCTCGATGCCGAATTCGATGACATCAGGTGCATTTTCGACAATGGCCGAACCGATAGCCTTCATCATCGACTGGCCAGCACTGAAGAATGCCGGCACAACTTCTGTCACAACACCCGGGAGCTTTTCTGCAATGACGGGGCCAATGTCCTGTGCTGCCTCTCCAATGCCCTTGAAAATCTGCAAAATTCTTGGAAGGACATTGCTAGCTGCCACCTCGACACTCTCGATGAACTGAGATGTCAGCTCTGAAAGGTCTTGATTCTGGTCGGCGATTCCGGTCACAAGATTTTCCCATGATGCTTTTGCAGAATTAACAGAACCCTCGATGGTGGTTGCTGCTTCTTTCGCTGTTGTTCCCGTGATTCCCATATTGGTCTGGACTTCGTGAATCGCATCGACAATCTGGTCGAATGTGATGCCGTCTAAGTCTTCGATAGTCTTATTCAGGATACCGGAATCGTTGATCAGCCTGACCATTTCGGCCTGAGTACCGCCATAACCGATCCGCAAGTTATCCAGCATAGTATAGTTTTGCTTCGCAAATCCCTGATATGCATTCTGTATATCCTGAATATTTGTGCCCATCTTGTTGGCGTTGTCGCTCATGTCCGTGATGGCTCTGTCGGCTTCTTTCGCCGCCGCTTCGGTGTCTCCGCTAAGGCCTTGAATCAGTGACGCAGAGAAGCTTGTGACGGTTTCCATGTAGGTGTTTGCCGACATGCCGGCCGTCTTATAGGCTCCCGCAGCCGCTTTCATCACTGCGTTTTGTGCAGACATGAGGCTTTTATACTTATCTTTCGCGTCATCGACCGTACTATCTATGTTCTTTGCGTATTCTTTCAGGCTCTGCCCTCCGGCGCCAAACAGAGTCTGCACGCCGCCAGTAAGCTGTTCATAGCTTGAATATGCATCGAGTGACTTTTTTGTAATAACAGCAATACCGGCTTGAATCGTTCCATATGCTGCCGCTACTGTCTTTGCAGTCGTGACAGCCGCTTTCCCGAGAGTGGACGCGATGAAACTACCAGCCGATTTTGCTTTGCTTTTAGAATCGTCTAAGCCTTTGTCGTATTCTCCCGTGTCAAGGCTCAGCTTTGCATATAATTCAAGAAGATTCAAATTTCAACCCCGCCCTTCTCATCAGATCAG
>ENA-OURK01000082-OURK01000082.1-human-gut-metagenome-genome-assembly--contig:-NODE-82-length-11732-cov-29.684685_pt1 | contig 11732 bp, 12 predicted proteins | sample MGYA00243075_ERZ508840 | MGnify/ENA primary metagenome ERZ508840 (study PRJEB26277, sample SAMN04329866) | human gut metagenome | biome: human-associated habitat | host: Homo sapiens | place: USA... | reverse complement strand
AGATCTACACTCTTTCCCTACACGACGCTCTTCCGATCTCGAGGCTTTCATTGTACGGTGGCAGATGCTTGGTATCAAACATATGTGTTAACAAATCCATTATTGATATCGATAATGCATTGAACAAACTTACTGAATCATTACCTGTTGGAGAGGATAACATACTGTTTGATAAAGCATTGTTGCCAATGGGTGAAACCGAATTTTCTGTCTAATTTTAAATATGAGTATGGATTACGAAACGCCCGAAGAAATATATGCTGAAGAAATTGCACCAGATGATTCTGGAGCAATAATGTCATATGATCCAACCTATAAATCAATGGATATTGATAAGGTTGAGACTGAACTGCGAAATGCATCATCAAAAGTCATTAAAGAATGTACTGAAGTATTCTTTAAAGCTGGTGAAATTGACAAACCTGCATATGTTACCGCTATCCAGGAACTTGAAACCATGAACTTGGAATCCATGGTTAAGCAAGTTAAGATTTCTCAACATATGATTGATTCATTGGTACGAAGACTTAATGATAGTGGTACAACAGATTTGCAATTGTTTAGATTGATAATGGATGCACAAAATCATGCATTATCCCTCACATTAAACGTATCAAACTATATACGTAACTTACCTGGGTTCTTCAAAGGTTTGAGATTTGAATTAGAACCTGCATTACCTGAACTTACTCCAGGCAATCCTGAAGAACAAAGACAATTACTTGGTGATGAACCAGGTGACCCAAATGAGTTATTGATTAATCGCCCACAAATGGGAACGAAAGATTTGCTCAAGATTATAGATGAAGCTGAAAAACTTAGTCGAGAAAGTATCGAACAAAATGATAATGGTGTCAATTATTCTCCTGCACAAGTAAAACCAATTGTAGAAGAACAAGAGAAACCAAAAACTGCAATAGAGGAATTGCTTGACGAAAATGAAGCAGCCAAACCAAAACTAGAGCAACCAACTCAAAGTTTAGATTAACGATTATACATATTCAAAATCAATTAATAACCGGGAGCAATCCCATAAAATCAAACAAAAATGGCATTAGATGCAACTTTACGCGAAATCGCTAACTCTGCGGCCGGTGTATACAGCTTGGTAATAGACCGCACCCAACGGAGCGCCGTTCCGGTACAGACAACACTTCGTTTGATTCCGATTAATGTTCCAAAAGGTCCTGTTAATGCGCTTGTTTACATAAACAAAGCTGACTATGCGGGTTTTGAATCAGTTTTCGGGCAAATTAAAGCAAGAGATGAAAGAAAAGGAAACTTTTCTATTCGTACCGTTCGACATGCACTTGAAAACGGACCTGTAGTAGTTATGAATTTACGTAAATTCGATGACGAAAAAGACCGGGCTGGTATACTTGGTGGCTCATCAAAGTGTACTGATGTGAATGAACTTATCACTGATGCCCCGTTCAAGTCATTACACAATACAGACCGTTTGTGGTTCCCTGACCATAATCGTTTGCAGGACATTGCAGCTCTTGAAGACAACTTGGTATCGTTTGCCAACGTTGGTTCCAAGAAAATCTCATTCTTTGTCCGCAAATCAGAAATTTCAGGTTGGGATATGACCATTCGTGAGTATTTTGCTTCAAAGAATCAGGAAGCTCCTGAATATTTGAACCAAAACGACTTGATGAAAGACACATTCTTGGATGTGTACATTTTCGAAACCGATTTTGCTGATAACTTGGTTAACATGACAAATGAGAACTATGGTTATCTGTTTACAGAAAACGGTTTGAAAGCAGTATACACTGAGAACGGTGTTGAATATGATGGTTTGGCACAACTGTCACAGATTGCTGATGCAAAATTCATGAAACGCTATCAAGGTTCGCTGATTCCGGGTCTTACTGATATTAGCAATAATGTCATGGATTTGATTCAGTTAATCAATGCAGATACAGTTAACACTGGTTTGCTGATGCATTTCAATGAAGATTTGGCTGATGCAAACTACTCTGACTGGGAACCGACATATGACGAAGATGACAACATAATGTACGAAAACGACGGTAACAAACGTCCATTTGCAGTAGACTTTGTTGGACATGGTCGTTTCCATACTGATGGTCAAGGTCTTATTGAGATTCCTAAAGAAGATACCGATTACAAACAGTGGATGTCCCATGACCCATTGAGTGTAAAACATGTTAAAGCAACATGCGTGGTAGAAACTGTTGAAGCAACTCCGGAGGTTCCGGGTAAAAATGATGTACAGACACTGACTGTTACTAAAGGTGGCAAGAGTGGTGTATCATCTGCATTTACTTTGAAAATCAATGGTAAAGACCATCGTGTTGAAGTAACATCTGACCAACCAGTAAATGAAATTGCGAACTCAATCGGTATGCTCCAGAACACTGGATATAAGATTACCGTAAGTGAAGCAATTGTTACATTTACTGCTGAAGCAGTTGGTGTACGTCCTGCAATCGAATTTACAGATATCGATTCAGAAGTTACTGTTGACATCAAACGTACAACAATCGGTTCTGAAACAGTTCCGGCAACTCCGAAACACTCTGTTGTTAAGGTTGATTCTGAAGCTGATTTCAATGCAAATGACCTTAACGAAACTGTAGAATTTACTGCATTTGTTAAGAACAATGCTCTTGGTGTAACTGAGTGCTATGTTATTGCATCACACACTGGTTTCTTCACTGGTGACTATATCATCGCTAAGTCTTCTAATATTGGTCGTATCAATTCTGGTAAGTCAATTGGTTCTATCATGGACGAACAAGGTATCGACTATAATGTAATATCTTTGGAAGCTTCTGAACTTATTGCAACGTCTACAATCCTTGATACCACTCCGGGTACTGAAACATTGATTTTGTCAGATGGTACTGAAATCACTGGTTTGAAGAAGACAACTGTTTACAAGTACAACAATATATATGAAGCATCAGAGAAATCGCCTTTGAAGGCAATGTCTTTGAAGTCATATACTCCTCGATATACATCAATCAAGGATGGCGTTGGGCAGTTCTGTGATGGTACATCATCAACTCAGAAGGATATTCTGAATATGCTTAACGATCCACACATTGTTGAAGGATTCAAGGCATTGAAGGAATACAAATTCCGTTACGTTGTTGATGCATTCAAATCATATATCGAACCGAACTGTAAGGCAGAACTTGCAACATTTGCTGGAACATTGAATGTTCGAGTTATTGCAAATATGCCATTCATGGAAGATTTCGCAAAATGTAAGAATCCGTATTTCAAAGATACTCCGACTTCTTCATTTGACCCGAAATATATCGCAAAAGGTGGTAACAACAAGTTGGTAAGCTCCAACTCATTCTCATTGCCGGTTGACAATGCTGATAAGATTTGGTTCTTCGGTCCGGGTATGTTGAACAACTCAACAGGTCGCGAAATTACAGTTCCGCCTGCAGGTGCAGTTTCAAAAGCATTCTTGAATAAGTTCTTGGCTGGTAACTTGTATCCGTATTCTGCGGTAGCAAATGATACCGGTATTCTGAACTGTGACGGAATGGTTGGTTTTGAATATGATATAACAGATACTGAACGTAATTCACTTGAACCGTTCGGTTACAACTCAATTGTTTATATCGAAAACCAAGGATACTGTGTATTCGGTAACCAAACTGCTCAACAGAAGATTAAGTCAGACCTTAGCAAGATTCATATCTCTGAATTGGTATTCACAATCCAAGAAGAGATGCGAAACATCTTGAAAGGTTATGTCTTCAAAGCCAATAACTATGCTAACCGCTTAGCTATTTGGACAAAAGCTGAAGCAGTAATGACTCAAATTCTGAAGAACGGTGGTGTTTACTACTATCAAAACATTATTGATGGTTCTAACAACACTGAGGAAGTTATCGAAAACGATATGGGTATCTTGGATACGGTAATTGTTGCATCACATCTCGGAGAAAAATGGGTACATCGTACTTATCTTGAGAAAGGTGGCAATATTGCCGGATTTGATATCACAACTGCTTAAACAGTATTACTGAGTTCATGATATGGAAATGGTGGTATGGTGTTGTAATGCCATCCACCATTTCTCATTTAACAACAATAAAACAATGTTTATGTATTATGTAATGACAAAATTCCCCCCCCCCATGACCTAGTGACAAATCCACTCCTTTGTGTTAAATTGATAATAAATGACAGAAATTTGTCTGCTTTATGCAAAGCACACAAAATTCTTGACAGAAAGGAGGTGAGTCATGGCTAAAACTAATGAGGTAGTAACGTTTGGTGATTTGTATGCAATGACATCGTTTTTGTCAAATGCAGAATTGGTTTTAAATATAAGAACCGATATTAAAACTGGCTGGGTAGACAATTTTACTTGTAATTACGATATTTCAAAACTATTTATAGTTATAAATAATGAGAGTAATAGTATAATGGGACAATCCTCTGTTGCTTGGCCATTAACATATTACTTAATTACGAAAAATTGTGACGATACTACTTTTAGGTTATATTGGCAAGCTAGAGAAAATGTTTCAAATTATCGAGACATTAGATTTAAAAGAACAGGAAAAAATGTAAACCTTATAAAAGAAAATGCTACTAATACAATTTCTTACTTTATCTACTTAATGATTTACGAAATCCCATAAACATGATAAAAATCGGACTAGATATTTCATATAATTCAACAGGTTTATGCATCATCTCTGATGATGCAAAACCTGTGTTTTATCAGATTTGCCCATCAGAGGAAAAGCATTCCCATTCAACACATTTTGACACATATCATAGAGAATACTCTGATACTGATGATTTCTCAACAAATGAGATAAATCGAGTTAAGGATGCGGAATCTCTTGCTATAAAGCTTACACAGATTATACGCAAATATGTGCCAAAATCAAAAGAAGTTGAGATACGAATTGAAGCACCAATGAATATGGCTTTTGTTCGTAGGTCAATGAAGTACCATAATGGTAATGATATGGTTGTCATCAATAAGATTGTTACTCTATACATGCTTAAGATGCAAAATGCAACTGTAAAGTGCATACCAGTAACAAAAATCAAGAAAGCATTTACTGGAAAGGGTAACGGTAAAAAAGAACATATGATTTCGACATTTTTTGAAAAGTATTTTCCAGACTTTGATGACACTGGTAAAATTGATGATATTATTGATGCATATGCATTAGCATATTGCGATTTTTAAAAATATAGTAAATATGATTAACGAATCTCTTGTAAAACCAATAGAACAGTTATATAATAGCAATGAACATAATAAAGAATTGCTTAAAAGATTGTTCAAAGCCTTAGTAAAACATGGTTTCAGTATAAACAAATTGAAAGACAAAGATATCCGAACCATGAGTGGTAGACAATCTATGGCTTATGGTGGAAGTGTTGGAGACAAGTACTGTAAAATTTGGGTGCGACCAGACGGTCTCATTGCATTTTGCACCTGGGCCAATACTATGATTGACAACAACTTCAATTGGGATCGTTCTGCAACAAATCGAGAAGAACGTCGCATTTACAAAGACATAATTGGTACACCAGATTCTATATCAGCATATACGAAATCAAATTCATATGTGTACTATGAGAAGAATATCGCATATGTGTTATTGCTTCCATTTGCACAAATGGGTAATCTTGACTTTATTCAAAAACAAAGACAATTACATATTTTGGATAAGAATAATGAAGTCGATGTTGAAAAAGTCAAGAAACTCGCGTCTAGTATGAGTACAACAAAATTGTTGGAATATATTGGATACGAAGATGACTTCAAAATCATAAGAGACACAATTAAGTATGAAGATAAAAGCAACATATCACATACCGAAGAGTCCCACAAGTGGTCGGACTTCTTCAATAACATTGCCAGGAACATATTAATACGATATGTTGCAGCTTTGATGCTATATACAAATGAGAAAGAAGTGTATAACTCGGCATTAGACAGATTCTATAAAATTGAGTTTGGTAAGCTTAATATGTGGGATGGCATAAAACTTGAAAATTTCCGAGGTCCGGTGGGATTGTATTCAGGAAAGATGTACAAAGGCTATCCAACTCATGTAGAATACACTTTTAAAGGTGTTGCACCATTGATTCAAATCAAATGTGATAGTACTTGGAAAACATTGCTTTCGATAGAATTTGCATCAGAAAAAGATGTATACAATGGCAAACCACTTTTCAATGTGATTGTAGAAAAACAGTATAAACGTTACATTCCAATACCATGAATACAGAACAAAACCCGTCGATACTTTGCAGAATAAGAGACTTTATGACAATTGCTGGTTTGAAACCAGGCGATTTGATATACAGAAAAGATATACTAACATATTGCAATGACCTTAGACAATCATATGTTGATTGTACTAGACGAAAACTAACAAAAACTGGTTTCTTATCAGATGGCGAACGTCAAGGTAAAGAGGGTGTTGCATATCGTATTTTACGCTCAATCCCAGAAACTCTTACTTGCTCCCAATTGGATAAGATATATAATGCATTATTCACAAGATAATATCGAATGGGTTTTCACTAAATACGGCCGTGGTTGCATATATAGTCCATTCATAAATGTTTATGTTATATCAAGCATATTTGTACATACTGGATACCGGAAACAAGGATATGGAACAAAATTGCTTAAGAAACTAGAACATAAATGTTTTAAGCATAAAGTAAAATCCATATTCCTTTTTGTTAAAGCAAATTCATTTATGTACAAATGGTATGAAAATAATGGCTATAAGTATCATTCTGATTTTAGAGATGATTTAGTTTGGATGCAAAAATGTTGTTAATCCATGTTAATAGGATAACAACCAGTCCAATATTTGAGTATAATTATCATATACAAAATTTTAAAGATTATGCTTGAAATCGGAATCATACTTGCAATTTTGATACTTATAATACGAAAACTGTTCAAAACGTTTTTGTACTATAAAGCTTATAAGAAGGGTGGGATATTAGGTGCATTTGTCGCCATTTGGTTTGGTCATAAACTATTCAATAATGGCAAATGAACTGATATATTTTGACGACCAGTATTACAAACGTGCTAAACGTTTCGTAATAAATACGATTACTGAAGAAGAATATAGATTGTACAAAGAAGGTAAGCTTCGTAAAATCTACGACTCTTTCGAATATTTGTTGCTTGACAATATTCAGTATTATAATCGTATAATTCGTACTATAATCTTGTTATATGACAATATGATTATTGACCATGGGAAAGTGATAGATTTTGCAAATCGCGGACAATACAAACGTCCAATGACCCCAACAAAATTCTATTACTTGATAATGTGCAATATTGATTTTAGTAGAGACGAAATCATATTTGCATATGACACTCTTAAAGACTATCCTGGCAATTCATTCAAAGACCTGTATAAGTATCTTAAAGATATTACGGCTTTTAACTTCAATCTCAGTTTCACAGCAAGCTTACAAAATGTTAAGTCATACACAAAACTTCTTGCTAATGATACTACTGATGAGAAGTACTTGGATAAGATTACGTCAAACATAAACAATGAAGCAGTATATATAACATCTGAAGACTTAGAAAAGTCAATTGAAGGTACACTTGCAACATTTGAAAACATGTGCGAAGTGTATGAATTGCTTAAACTAGATATAACGGATTCTGAAACTGTAATTGATGTACAACCAACAAAGATTACCATATTCAATAAGGAATCTGAAATGCTGTGCGAATTTAAAGATGGTATCTTGGTTCGAAGGTCTGTTCGAAATTTCCGAGGATGTTTTGAATGGGATGCGATTATCTCAAAATACTTATCAGCTATATATTCTTGGGTTCTGAAATCAGTTGATTATGAAAACAGATTAATTGATTTGATAGAATACTTGGTTTTGAATAATCGCAAGAGGTTCAAAGCGATTCGACAAAGCCCAGATAAACGGATATTTGCTACATTAGAAGTAAAGAAATCTTGGAATCATTACTTCTTATATGAAGCAATATATGTAAATGATATCTTAGTACGAAAAACAAAAACATCAGTAAAAGGTGATTATGTAGCAAAAGAAATCTACAAACGCGGATACTGGATATTTGGATATGAAGACTTTGATATGTTACAGTATAAGTTCGGGAATCTTTCGGACACAACAATGCTGCAACAATATTATCTGGATTTTGTTTACAATTCACAAATAACAATTGACAAGTTGCTTTTTGAAATGCAAACAAATTTATTAGATACTTGTACACATTTAGATAAAATTTATGAAATATGAAATCATTATACGAATACGGATTAGAACTTATGTCAAGAATGCCTATAAATGAAATGGCATATGAACGAAAACAGTTACTAGACTGGTTGCAATATCATGTAACTCTTATATGTCAAAATTGGTGCTTAGTAAGGTACTGTTCAGTTTTCGATCCTCAAAACCAAAACAAAAAGCATTGGTCAACAGAGTTACAAGCATTAATTATCGAGTATGCTAAAATGTATACAAAACTTGATAAAAGAAAAATTACTAAAACTGGATTTATAGACCAACCTGAAACATATGACTATATGCAAATTCTTGTGTCTATAGAACAAAAATTCGAAAAAGAGCACATTGATTTGGTAAGAACTGAATATGTTGCAAAAGATATGACAAAACATCTTGACGAAATTGTAGATTTGTTAAGTATCAAAAAACTTACTTATCAAGATTTGTCTAAAATAAAAGACTACTGTTACAACAAAATATGAACTACAATAATTCAGAAATAACAGTCGGAGAACTGCAAGCACTAATGATACACAATCATATCAATTTATGGCATACGACTACATTGATTATGTTGATTAATGGATATACATTTATTGATAATAATAGTATGAAGCTGGATATCAGTAGTGTTTGCATAGAGACCGATACGGTGGTGATAAATGGTGTCAAATCCAAACTCAAATCGTTTCTTGACGACTACAAGAATATGAAGATACATGTGAGTTGAATTGGTTATACATATTCAAAATTAAACTTATGAAACACTTATTCGAAACATCAGCAGTATTGAATGAAGGCAATTTCACTGTACAATATATTGGAAAGGTAAATGGTGAACATCGCTTGAAAATAAATGGCGTGATATACGGATATGAAGCATCAGATAGCGATGCTGGCAAATTACAAAAGATGCTTAAGTATTCATCTGGTCGTGCTTTGAAATGGTGGAAGTCTGTTTCAACTCATGTATCAGGTGGTTCTAAAGGAACAATATCCGAAGCATTATCAATTCCGAAAGATTTTCAGTATGCTTTCAGTTTGGATGAACTGGAATTTAGCACAAAAATTGAAAATCTGTTCAAAACACATCTTGGTAAGAAAGTATGTCAGATTCCATCAGAAGATGAAGATGGTGACACACCTGATGTATACGAAAAGATTGAAAAACTTGTCAAAAAGCTGAAACCTGTTGAAAAAGTTTCGGAAACAAGATATGATGTATATGAAGTATATGTTTTGCCAAAAGGAACAAAGGTAATCTATTCCTCTGGTAGTGAGTTTGACGGACCATGTTTCTACATTGCTCCAGCAAAATCTCTTAACGAAACTAAGACAAATATGTCAATGAAACAGTTTGTTGATTTTCGTGATAAATTGACTGAAGGAGATTTGGTACCAGATTACACCAAGTTTAAAGTAACAAGACCATTCTTTGCTGGAACACAAGAAAGTTCAATTTCAGAACTTAAACGTGTAAACTTTATCTTTTGGAACAGTTTGCAAGCAAATACTAAAGCATATCTTGAAGTACCAGCCGGTGAATATGATATCGTATTCAATGAATACAATGACAGAATTGATGATTTTGTGATTGGTTTTATCAATGCTTATGGTAATACTGTAAATGCATATGCAATTGCATCCAAGGATTTCGAAAAACTCCAAGGAATCAATATTACTGAATACGAATTGGTTTAAGACAAAGAAACATATAAACGATAGACAATGAAACGATTAAATGAAGCATTTACTTCAACGATAATCCAAGCTTTGCATACAAACAATTCATTGATAATGAATGCGTTGTTTAAAGCAACTGCTATACATGGATTTTCGTTCAAAGGTTTGAAAGATTCTGATATTCAGGAACTTAAACCTAAAGAAGCATTCAAATTTGGTGGGGATGAAGGCGATAAGTATCTCAAAATCTGGATGGCAAATGAAACTGCAATTGCATTCTGTACTTGGGCAAATACAATGATTGATACCAAGTTCAATTGGAATAGCAAAGCAAAGGGTACTGATAAACGTATTGATGCAAACATTATTGGAGAAGGTGGACGTGTTCGTGCATATCTGAAATCGAACTCTGCAATCAATGATTTGTATTCATGCTACATGATTCCATTTGCTAAACTTGGTAATTATGCTGCATTCAAAGCAAAAGCATTGGAACAATTGAAAGCAAAATCTGAATTTGGTTTCGATTCAAAAATCCTTACTTCTATTGGTACAAGTGATCCGAAATCGATGCGTCAATTTATTGCATCCCTTAAACTTGGTGGATTCGATATATCAAAAGTAAAAGATTCAGATATTGTCGAAGTTGACCCAATGAAGTCATTTAGATATTACAGAGGTAAGCGTGGTGATGCATACATAAAGATATGGATGCGAGACGAAAATCGAATCGCATTCTGTACTTGGGCAAATACTCTGTTTGATAACAAATTCCGGTGGAGACAATATGAACGTAGTAGTTATTACAATGTTGATTATCCTGGAACTTGGGCTGGTGATTATGCAAAAGATGATTCATATGCATTGAAATGTTTGACATGTTATATGATTCCATTTGCGGCATTTGGTGCATACAACTTTGTTGAACAAGAACGCAAAAAGTATCAGGCTTCATTGAAAGTTCTTGGTGATTCAGATTTGACTTCATATACTACTGCATTACGTAATGCATATGATGGTCTTGACTATTACATCCGTAATTCAGTACCAAAATTGATAGATGCATTATGGAAATACCGAGATAATAAATATGTCGGAGATTATGGATGGACTGTTAATGGTCTGAGTTATAATTCAGGAAATTGGTATTACGGTCTGTTGAAAAATCTTGAAATAGCTGTTTCCGGACCAAATCTTGCTAAAGGTAGTCAAAACTTGGTATATGATGAAAAGAACAATACATTCAAAACTACAGGTGAATTGACTATAACTCTTGGTGATTCCGATGCAAACCAAACAAAAGCTGATGTCACAAAAGCGATAAAAGCTGCAGTTGATGCATTCAATAAGTTTGTACAGGAAAATGAATTCGGAGGAGTATTCGAAAACATTTATCAAAGAGATGTAGTAATTCCTGGTTTGAAAAAAGACAAAATTGCAAAAATTATGAAGTACATTTCAGATAAGATTGGCTTCAAAGTTTTTGTTAATGATATGGGTAGGGAATCTGTAACCTGTTCCACAATAAGAGAAGGTGATAGCTTCTGGAGAAATACCGAAGACCAAAAGAACATATATCAAAGAGTTAAAGCTCAATATCCAAAACTTGTTAAATGGCGTGCAGATAGAACATCATATGGTTCAAGATGTTTGTTCAATTTGTCGGTATTACAACAAATGATGGATGCTGATGGATATAAGATTTGATAAGAATTGAAGAATCACGTTGCAATATTATGTAGTCAGAATTAATAGGGGTCAGATCT
>ENA-OURK01000067-OURK01000067.1-human-gut-metagenome-genome-assembly--contig:-NODE-67-length-12265-cov-44.718904_pt1 | contig 12265 bp, 22 predicted proteins | sample MGYA00243075_ERZ508840 | MGnify/ENA primary metagenome ERZ508840 (study PRJEB26277, sample SAMN04329866) | human gut metagenome | biome: human-associated habitat | host: Homo sapiens | place: USA... | reverse complement strand
TATAATTTAATTATTTTATTATACTTATCTTCCCAAGGTCCATAGACCTGGGTATTGCTAGCATATTCCCACACCTGTTCAGCAGTGTATCTTGTTAATTGATCCACTTGAACATGAGCTAGATAGTAATAAACTCCTTGAGGGAGTAAACGTTTACCTTCAGGTAAAGTATTATCGATAACCATTCCAGTATCAATATTCTCTACCCATGCATGAACGAATCTTAATCCTTCAACTGGACCTTGACCATCAATCATTCCATGAACTAACCTATAGTTACCTCTATTCCATAGATTACTAAAGGTTCTATAGGCTACTTGAAAACAGTTTCCTAATTTATCTTCCATAACTAAATTATTTACATAATATAAAGTTAAAATAATACTTCCTTCACATATAAGGTTTACAACCTTGATAGAAGGTCTAAATTTCATTCGTAGACTCTGATTCGTATGCAAATAAGAATCTATCATCCACCTTACCAGATCTAAGAGAATTCATGATAACCATTTTTTTAACTATATCATTATATCCTCCTATTCTATTTAGTCTCTTACTGTAGTAGAAAGCCTTATCATCAGTTGATAATCCAGGTGGAAGTATCACCTCCCCTACCATCTCACATAAGAAATAAGACTCAACGTCATTCATATCTCTTACATCAATTATACATTCACCTTTAGGTTCCATAGATAAGAATCCAGAATTATTTACACCTATATCAAGGATAGGTAGAAATAATGCTCCTTTTATTCTATCTTTAACCTTATCATAATTACTACTATTTTCAGAAAGTCCAATAAAAACTGAGTTTATAGACTTTAATCTAAAAAATCCTTTAATATCACCTACCATAATTAATCTATCTTATAATATAACTTTTTATTATCATGATCCTTAATATCCTTGCATATACTAACTATATCTTCATTTGATATACCGAATATGCTCATTGATAATTTTAATAATTGTTTATCGGATATTTTACCTTTATTACATCTTATAAAATTATATTTCTTAATATAATCTTTATCCGAACTGTAATATTTCTCTGACTCTTTCTTATAATATTTAGATTTAACTTTTTTAATTTTACTATTATACTTTTTAGTACCTTTCTCCAGGCTAGGCATATCATTATAGTCAGGAAACTCCTCTAAACTATTAATATCATTTATCTTAAATACTGATAGGTAATTTTGAGCAGTTCTCTTAGCTATATTGAATATTGAACATAAATCATCTGTAGATGTATTCTTATGATTAATAAGATAAAGTCGAATTTCTTTAGGAATATATTTTCCAGTATACTTATTAAATGAATCATCTGATAATCTAAACTTAGATTTCAAATCTTCTATTGATAAATTATCTGGATTTCTAAATAGATATCTCTTATCATCATCTGATAATTTATTCCAATCTTTCCCTGGATGTCTATCCAATATTCTTAGGATAGAATTTACTGATACTTCATAACGCTCAGCTAATTCTGATGTCTTCAATTCAGGATATCTCCGAATAGCCTCCTTGACATCGTCTGTTATTGCTGGAGATTCAAATTTAATATCATAACGAGTAATAAGAGTATTAAATGTATTTTTATCAATACCATATTTTTTATATACTTCTTTTTTAGTTTTACCTTGATAAGCTAACTCACGGATATCATTTATATCTGAATCCGTTAGAGACTTTACATTGACGCACTGTTTATATAATTTTAAAACATTACATCTATTACTAATAGACTTCTCAGTTCTATTCAGAATTTTACCAATTTTAGTATAGGTCATAGTATCATAATTCTTTCTTAAGAATTCATCCTCCTCCGGAGTCCAACGTTTCATACCTAAGGCTTTCTTTCTAGGATTCCTAGTTGACGTACGATCCCCATAAGATTTGACATCACTGGATGGTATACCTAAAAGTATGAGTTTACTATATATATTCCTCTCAGGTCTATTAAGTATACTCGCTAACTCTTTACAGGTCTTAAATTTATAATTCTTTAAAAGAATTTCAACTTCTGATTTATCCCATGGACCTTTACGCAATGAAATATTATTATTATTTTCCATAATTTTTAATTTTATTTATTTATTATCATATCTAATGAATACTTTGTAATTAATGATTTAATCTTAGATTCTGATATCCTTTTATAATTTGTTAAGAAACATTTTAGATCACAATATCCAGATTTATATGAAAATTTCAAACGTGGATTTCGTGTATCTTTTATATGGACTTCAAGAATATATTCATGAACTTTTATACTCTGTTGATGTCTTAGTGAACATGCTGGATATATTCTAAGATAATCAGATTTTTTAACTTTATAGATGTGTATGCATTCAACTCCATAATGTATACAGTCAGAACTCTCCATATAAAATAAAGCATAATCCTTATCACCAAAGAATTGAGATTCGAATTCTGACTTAATATTAGTTAACCAATTCTCATTAAATAGCCTTAATAACAAGCTTGGCTCAACTCCAGACACTGTAACCTTAACATTATCTGGTAACTTATTAAATTTATTTTCCATAATTTTTATTTATTACTATTAACATATGTAAATAACATAGCAGTTAACTGCACAAGCTCATCGAATGTAAGATCATGTATTACTTCTTGATCTCCACCAGGACCTATATTCTTACTGAGGTTATATCTTATACCACCTCCAGGTCCATCATAATTAATTTTTTCAATTATTATTTTACCCATAATTATTTAATTTAAATTATTGATTACTCTTATGATAATAAAAAGCATTTATGACATTAGTTACCTGCTCTTGAATCCAACTATTATCAGGATTATGATTAGCTAAGTCAACTATATCTATAAACTGCTTCAACTTAGATTCATCAGAATCTAATTCACCTAATATAAAACGTTCTTTCCATTCAATAGCCTTTTCTAATGATCCAACTGGCCAGTTAAAATTAACATCATCAATGGAATCCTTAACTCCACATAATATATCAACTTTTATTGGATAAGGATCACATTCACATTTATATCTAGCTAGCACTGGATAATCATCACTCTTGTAAGGCAATTCTTGAAGTTCAAACCCTTCAGGCATAATGAAATCCTTTTCTATACGATCATCATTATCATTAGATGGAGGATTATTAACTACAATATCTAAGTCAGAGTGAGCTGTCCGAACAGGTCTTAGACCTCTAATTGCCATCATAAGAGATCCAGAAATCCCAAGTATATATTTTGGATTTGACTCAAGAATTTTTTCAGCTACTCTGACTAGAGTAACTCCTCTCCATCCTAAAATTCCAGTGTCATATATTTTTACATTTCCCATATTAATATAATTGTTAAAATTAGTACACATAAAATTAAACATCCTAAACGTTGACCCCATATATAGGGATTCATAGCATCATTACCATGAGTTCTAAGCAGTTTAATATCCTCATCATCCAATTTAAATGGAGCATACGGAGGTTCATTGTCATGCTTATGTTTAAGTTTATAGGATTTCTTTTTCATATTATAGCAATATATTGCTAATACTATTGCTATTATAATAGCTACTTTTATCATAACTTATAATAAATGACCTATTGCAACACTACCTATACCTAGAATCATCATACTTACTATTAGTATAAATTTTATATATAATTCACGTGAATCACATTGTCTTTGAAATTCCTCACATTCTTGCATTTCAGCTTTAGACTCATCAGCAGTGGGATATTCATTCGGAAATAAGTAATGTTTACATTCACGATAAATATCAAATGCAGTATACTCTATTGGAATAGGATGCTTAGATAGAAACTCATTCCAGAGTTGCTCAGCTACCTTAGAATCAACTACAATATCATTAGAAAAATTTTTAGTAGTAAGTAATTTTATTACCTCTTTCTTTAATAAGTTTACTCTAATGGATTCCAAGTCCAAAGTAGGAGTAGAAAATGAATTTAGAATATCAGTTGGATCCATGGTGGAATTAACTGTCTTGCTAATTTTAGATCGATTTAAGATAGTCCATCCATGATCTATATAGGTACCTAATATCTCCTGATCCTCTTCGGACTCTACAGTTATTATTTTAGTCCTTCCTGATGGAGACTTGATTGTAAATTCCATAATTACTTCTTTAATTTTAATCTAGTATTGATTCTACCTCGAGTCATATCATAAGGGCTCATTTCGACTTCAACAACGTCACCAGGTAATACCTTAATGAAATGCTGTCTCATCTTACCTGATAAATGACATAAAATTGTAGTTCCAGTCTTATCAAGTTCTACTCTGTAATTTCCACTACCAAGAGCTTCAATCACAGTTCCGGTTACCTTAATTGCATCTTGCTTTGCCATACTATTCAATTATTTAATCATGATTTATATTCAGGGAAGGTTCATCATTGAATTCAAACTCCTCACCTATAGGTAAGGCAGTAAATCTAGTTGAGTCACCAATAATATGAATAATAGTTTGATCTGGTTTATTCATATAAAGTTGAAATTTCGATATGAATATCTTATCTCCTTTACGAATTTGAATTCTAGTAGTATCTGATCTAGTGATCGACTTAATACAAAAATTAGCTCCATCCCACATATCAGTAGTAGATTGACCTTCTATCCATGTATCTTTTGGAGCTATAATTACTTTACTGGTATTACCATATACATTTAGTAATTCACTCCAGTCATGTTCCCATGGATCTAGTCGATCAGGAATTCTTATTCCATCACAGCAGTTTTTACTTAGAATAAGTTTATCTCGATATTTATATTCTTCAGAACTACCAGAGCATATATCTAGATCAATATTGATGCCCGAATTATTACTTAATTCTTTGAATTTATTTTCAAGATATTCACATACTTTATCACTATATCCACAATTACATATGATTAATGCACGATTACCGTTTCTACTAGGAAGTGGGTAATATACCTTCTTAACCTCCTTTACATTACAAATATTTTTAATTTTATCTGTATACTCATTTGAATAAAATCCTAACATAGTTGTATAAATTTAAATTATTGTTAATATTATTTATTCTTTAATTGATTCTTCAACCATTTTACTAAAGTCTTTTTGACGCATATTGCGCAGTTCATTGACCATATTTACACGAACTCTAATAAACTGCCATACTTCAGCATTAGACCAATTTGTTAATTTCTGGATCTTTTCAAATATGGTAGTTATCATCCCATATGCTTCCATCTTTTCCATTGGAGATGAAGAATTATTAGCTTTATGAGTATATATTGGGACTTGAGCTGCCAATTGAGCGACTTCTTCATAAATTTTCTTAGTCTCCTCCTTGAAGTTACCATAATATAAGTCTACTAAGTCAAATTGAGCATTAAATTCATCCCAGGTTAATCTTGCTTCTTTACCATTAATAAGGGATTTAATAAGACATCCATCTTTAGTCTTATTCTTAATTTTAACATCATATTTCATAATATAAATAAATTAAATATTAAATAACATTACTAATAAGATCAGGATTAATTAATTTAATCTGTTTATAAGAATCAATAACTGTAAGGAATTCTTTCCATCCATTCGGATTTACCTTTACATTGAATTCACTTTCAGGAAGAGCAAACCATAATTGATTTAGATTAAGATAAAGACCACCACTATCATTGGTAAGAGCTAACCTTCTAAATAACTCAATATATTCAGGTTTAACATATTTATCCAGAATCCATTCAAATGCAGGTTCAAATTTAATATAGTTTAAACAGATGTCACTGTAAACTTCCTCAGGTTTAATTTGAATATATAAATCTTCTGGAATTAAATTTGTAATATCCTTGTCCAGTTTAATATCATTCTTATTAGAAGTTTTAATATAAACTTTCTTAATTTTATTAGTTGTAGTAGAATTGTTATTCTTAGATAACTTTCTAACTACATATGCATTAGAGTATGCTTGATACCCTTTGCCAGTCTCAACTAAATAATATAAAATCATAATTTTGTTAATATTAAATGTGAGATGGGATATTGAATCCCACCTCACAAGTCATTTATTTTTTATCTGAGAATTTATCATTGATCCATTTGATAGCCATTCCTGCAATAGCAGTTCCAATGGCAGTACCAATTACATATAATGCATTCTCAGTTTCTTTACTTAAATCATATTTATTCATAATTCTTAATATCACAAATCAAATGTTAATAATTGTTTATTTGTGAGGATTGGATATTATGATTATAAACTTATAAGATATAAGCTTATATTTAAATATGAGGAGGTGCTCGAGAGTTTGGTAAACTAAAATTCATTATTTATTCCCTTCCATGAATTTTAGTTTATGATCATAATCTGTATTATATAACCAGCGATCCATACTCCATTTCATAACTGCTTCCAATAGAGTCCCTTGGAATTCTCTAGGATTAAATGAATCACTTAATGTAATATAATCATACATAAGATACTTAAGGAAATGCATAGATAGTGTTAATTCTCCATCTTTATATGCATTAAGAAATACTTTAGCTCTATTCAAGAAAGCTTTTTTATTTTCTAATACAAATTGCCGATTAAATGACTTAGTCATTCCATTAGAATTATACCAAGCTTCCTGCAATACCCTAGGATATATACTAAGCCAATTATTGGATTCAGGATGATTATGACATGCATACCATAACCAGACTTCTTCAGGTTCATATCTACATCCTAAGTTATGATTAATATAAATATCCTTAAAGTCATCAAATGGAAATATCAAGCCATATTCTCGTTTCGAAGAATTACCTATATAGGATTCAAATGGAATCATATCTTTACCTACAAATGAATCACTATTGATAAAATCTTTAGATGAATTATAGTCTTCATTTACTATATATCTACTCAATGTTAATGTAGGTCCATCTAAATCAGCTAAGATACTACTAGCTAACCTATCAGTTAAATCGATAACCCATCTACTATTAGTAGAATTGAGATAAACTGCCTGATAATCATTTTTTGAGAATAACCTACTATTCAGTGCCTTATTGAAAGCTTTAAATCTGGATGGAGTTAATCCAAGATTAGTTCCATTAAATACTAATGTAAATCTATCAGAATAATCATGCTCCCATCGTAGCAGTTCATTCATATCAGATTCACTAATTATTTGATCTATTACTAAGATCATATACCAACTATCACTAAACCAATATCTAATGTAGTTATCAAGGTGATCATAAAGTTCCTTCATGTCACCTTTATGTTGATTAATTATTAATATTTTACTCATAATTAATATCGATTATTTTCATTAATATATCTTCCATAGAAATCTGGAATATGATCGAATTTTAAGATATTAGGATATACCTTGAATGCATCACCTATTGCTATAATGAATTGCATTACACCTTCAAGCCAACTTTCACCTGACCAATCTAGTACATTTAATCTAGCTTCTTCCATATCAAAATCATGGAACCATTGGTCAGATTTTCTACCATTAATTATATCAAGATAATCTTCATTAGACATCCCTGAAACTTTAGGCATACGTTCAGGTGTATATGAATTAAGATATTCCTCCAATTCTTCATCTGACTTAGTATAATGACGTTCTAGTTTAGATAATTTATAATATGTACGATGAACGAAACAGTTAATAATAATACTATCCTTAAACGGAAGATCATCTAATGCAGTTAGTGCATTAAGTCCAATCATTGCTGAAGGCTGTGTGATATTGGTCATCATATCCCCATCATTATTGAATCGATACCACATTTTATTTAATGCACTAAGATATGGATTGATATATTTAGCTTTAGGATCATTTTCTAGATGATCTTGAGACCAATACCAATCTAGGTGACGTCCAGCATATTTATAAAGAGGATAATTTCTATAATATGCCATAAATCTAGGATCATATCTATGATCATTAGGCAGTTCATAGAAATAAGAATATTTAATGAACTCAACTAGTACGTCATCATGAGTATATCCTCTACTATATCGGAAGTCATAAGCTTCAACAAACTTATATTTTTCAATTAGATATTTCTTAATACGATTTAGAATATCTCTATCCTCAGCTATCTCATGAGGTATCTTTTCTACATCTTCAAGATAGTCCTTTAGAGATTCCCATGCAGGTTCAATATCCTTAAAACCTTTAGGACAATATTCAAGTACATGATCTATACGTTCACAGAGATTAGCAAGTAATACTTGTTCGGTATATACATGATTCTCTAGGCTAGAGATGGCTAAGATATTGATCAGGTTAGCTAACTCTTGACCTTGAATAGTTCGATGATTGATCTGAACTCCCATATCAGTTATCTGAAGTCCATCAGCTATAAATAACTGTGGATGTTCAATTGTAGGTTCAGACTTCCAAATTCCATCATCCATTAATTTAATCCAAAGATTAATTAATGAAATAAGTGTCTTACGAGATAATTTTTGAGCTTCGAATTTCGTAAAATACCCGTGAATTCTAATGTCTTCTACTGGCTTGATAAGTGAGTTATTCAATTTCTCACGTAAATCATCTAATTTAATATCTTTTAACATAATATAAAAATTTAAATATTATTTAACTAAAACTTTATTCAACTTCATTAGATTACCCTTAAGTTCCTTTTTGAAGATCAAATCTGATGGCTCAACTAATCTATAATTCTTAGATAGGATAGCAAATGTAAAATCAATTGCACTAGCTATATTAGATATATAGAGTCCATCAAAATTTAAAGAAATATAAGTATAACCAAAATTTTTCAATTCATTACGGACTTTGGATTCAATTGAATCAAATCCACCATCATTTGCAATTAGTTGATGCATCCCAGCTTTAAACTTACAATAAAGTGCATAAGCTTTCTTTAAGTATTCAGTAAGAAGATCAAGGAAGGTCTCTACAGTTATCTTACTATTACTTCTAGGATTAATTATCATAAAAGCTCGAGATATAATTTTAATATTATACTGCTTAGCTTTCTGAAGTTCATTTCTTCTATTAAGAAATTTAGTATCCTTAATATTAGATTCAGTAATTAATACTAACTCATCATTGGAACTGCTGAATATCTTTTGAACGTCACGAGCAGTTTCAAAATCAGCTATAAAATATTCTTTCTTCATAATGAAATATTATGGAGGATACCATTACGATATCCTCCATTTAATAATTTATTCTTCGAAGTCAATGCCTAATACTTCTTCACCATATTTTCTATAATCTTCTTTAGTGAAGTCTCTGGAGATCTTTGAACCTGGACCATGAGGATGACTATCCAATGAGAAGTATTGTGCTAATCTATACTTATCCATTGGAATAAGCATAAATGATACATTAGCACATGGTTCACATTGTCCTACAAAGATACAATTGTTATCAAATACTGATATCTCGGTACGGATACCCATCATCCTACCTTTACATGGAGCTTTATATAAGGTTTCTCCTAATTTAGGATATCCAATCATCTGAGGAGTTGAATCTTCACCTGCAGGACAAATATATGCAGGTTTAAAATCCAATAAGATTTTAGATTTAATCTCATCTGGAACTGGATCCATGAACTGTAAGAATGGAGCATCAGATCCATCACCGAATTTAGCACCATCCTCTCCATAAAGAGTCGCATACTCACTGCCATAACAAAAGTCTTCATCATTATCACCTTGAAGGTCATAATTGGCGATTTCCCAGTTAAATGGAGTTAAGATAACCTCAGATAACAAATTCTCAACTGTGTTAATTAAATTTTTTTCCATAATTTTTAAAATTTTAAATGTTATTAATTATTTTAGTTTAACTATAATTTACATCCCAATAACATGTACATTGTTATTGGAACAGAATTGCTCCCACTTAGTCAATAAATCAGCCTTAACTTCATCTGATAATTTAATTACAATATAATAATCAGGATCATCAGTTTCTAATTTGTTGCTACAAGTTGATTTCTTAATTAATGAAGGGTCAACTTTATCACACACTGATTTCTCAAACAGTTCCATGTCATCCTCAAAATAGAAATCAAATTCCCATGCAACTGCATCTTCTTCTGGAATGTTGGATACTATTACAATATTTTTCTTTTCCATACCATAAATTTTAAATCATTAATTAATATAGATAAAGGAAGATAAAAATCTCCCTTCTAAACCTTCACATATAAGGGTTTCAACCTTGCGAGGACGTCTCGGAAGCCTCATAACTAAATATCAGGTTCAACCAGAAGTTTATCTATATTAAATTTAACTGTATTAGGGACTTCTTCTAGCTTAAGATAAATGACTCCCTTAGATTTACCAACTCTGCATACAATGGAGTAACCTATATCACATCTATATTGAACTGCGAAGGCTACCAAATTTAATTGATAGTAAATGAAAGTTCTAGACTCCTTATCAATTTCAGTGATAGATATAGGTTTCTTTCTACTACCTGCAGCAGTTGATATCATCCTAAATTTATCTAACAAAAGAGTATCATAATAGTCATTGATTAATTTAGTATCAAAACTATTTTTTAACTCAGGATAATCATTATCAATACAATCATAGAATTCTTCAGCGTTAGTGAATCTTTCTAATATTGGTTTTAATTCTTCAAAATTCATATGCTATCTAATTAAGATATAAAACTCTTTGTACTTAGTTGCAAATTCATCAGGATTATTATTTAGCTCATGATTGAGCCATTTTAAATCTTTAATCTCAGATGCAATTGCTTTAATCCCCTTATAGTCAAGTTTATTAAGAGCTTCTTCACTTATAGTCTTTTTATCTACTAAGAAGACTATTACTTTAAGACTATTAGATAACTGCTCTCTGAATTTATTAGCAACTCCACTCATTAATCCCATAGACTGACCTCTAAGTGGACATGGATCTTCATAGATCTTACCTATGCGTCTTAGTTCAGTTAATATTTTTCCATACTTATTCATAATTTAATTATTTAAGTTAACTATCTATCGATAATATTCAAAATCACCTTCACTCGAGTACATTATTGTTTTTATATACTCAAGAGGTAAACCAAATTTATTACGTTTTCCATCAAGACGGATTCTATAATTACCTCCATATATGGATATAGGGTGAATACTTACTACCATTGAACTCTTAGTAAATCCAATTGTAGCATATGGTTTTAACTTAAGTATATCATTTAGAGGTGATGTAAAAATAAAAAATCCAAAATAATTACTATTTGAATCTCGATACGCTTCTACTGAACCGTATATTAGTGGAATTTCATCACGGGTAATTGATCTAAGGATTCCTATTACTTCACCTTTAATAAATTCACTCTTAATGTGAATTAATTCACATTTAAGTTTATTTTTAATATCCTTTGGATTCTTTTCATATATGTCAATCCATTTAGATAATAATTCTTCATTCTTATTCATAATTTAACTAACTATGTTCATTAATAGCTGATACTTCAATTGCCAATTTAGTTGATAATTCTGGAATACATCCTAAAGTGTATTTCAAGTCAGGAATCAACTGCTCAAAACATTTTGCTAGATATCTACATCCAGGATGATTCCAAGTAACCTGATAGAATTTCTCTCCAACTTCATTATTACATGAAGTAAACTGAATATAATTATTATGATAACTATATTTGTAACCTACATTACTCTTATGGCAGTTTAATAATTTTGTTAGTATATAATCTACCATTCCAGTATTATCCCCTCTATCAATATATAGAGGGGATTTAACTGGAAGATACTTATAAACTAATTCTTTAATTAAGATAGATTTATCATAGAGTCTTACTCTAAACTGCCTTCTATCTTTCTCACACTTGATCTCTAACCTTAGCATTTTGATTTATAATCTTCTTGAAAATTAGTAATAAAGTCAGAAGTCCATTTCACATCAGATCCTACTTGAAGTCTAACCATTGGACTTATATCCAAATCCGGTCGATCAAATTCAATAAGGTAATCTGATCTACCATCGGATCCCAATACATTATCTGAAATAAAATGAATATCTATGACATGTTTATCCTTCGGGATTAAGTTAATCTCATGAAAGAATTCATCCAACTCTTGGATATCATCAGAAGATTTAAAAATCACAGCCGTAAAGACAATTGAATTGGAATCATTATAGTCTTTTAACTGTGAGAATGTAATATTTTTCATCTTATCCATTATAAATTCCTTCCTTTATTATTATCCTCAATGTTCCAAGCTATGACATCAAATTCTTGAGGTAACTTTTCACCTGAGGCAG
>ENA-OURK01000065-OURK01000065.1-human-gut-metagenome-genome-assembly--contig:-NODE-65-length-12317-cov-29.573121_pt1 | contig 12317 bp, 9 predicted proteins | sample MGYA00243075_ERZ508840 | MGnify/ENA primary metagenome ERZ508840 (study PRJEB26277, sample SAMN04329866) | human gut metagenome | biome: human-associated habitat | host: Homo sapiens | place: USA... | reverse complement strand
CGTGTGCTCTTCCGATCTTATCTTTGTGGAGAAGTACACCATGCTTTACGATGGATAAGCCAAGACCTGTGCCTTCCACACCCTTATTACGGCTCTTATCAACCCTATAGAAGCGCTCAAAAATGCGATCCTTTTCCTCTGCAGCAATGCCAATACCAGTATCAACGATGCGAACCACCCAGTATTTTTCTTTTGACTCAAGGAAAACGTCTACACGACCGCCTGTTTTATTGTATTTTACGCCATTATCAATCAGATTAGCTAAAATTTCTTCAAGGAGTTGAGGCACACCCTTCATTGGCAGAGCCGTCAATTCCGTATTAAAGCCTAGAGAAACGCCACTCCTTTCGGCTTTAGGCTCCAATCTTTTCAAAGCACGCTGAGCTACTGGAAGTAAATCCATGGGTACAATAGTATCAGCTGGCTGTTCATCGAGACGCGAGAGCCTAATTATATCATCAATCATTTGCAGAAGATTTTTAGCTTCATCATAAATTTTATGCAGAAAGCGTGGTCTGTCAGCTTCTTTTACCATGCCATTAATCATAATTTCTGAATAGCCAAGAATAGACTGAAGTGGTGTTTTCAGCTCATGAGAAACGTTGGCAGAGAATTCGCGACGCAGCTTTTCAGAAGCAATTCTTTCAGTTACATCCATAATCAGTATAACTATACCCTGTTCCCCTGTTTTACTGCCATTTACCTGATATGTGCTGCTACCCTTATTTATTGTCAGAGCACCCTTTTCATTTGTCTGCAGATTTTGCAATAGCGGCTCTAGCTCCTTGGCAAAGGGCAAAACAGAAATATTTTGTCCTACATAATCCTCTTTACTGCCACTGAAGAACCTAATAGCACTTTTGTTAATAGAAAGAATTTCACCATTATTGTCAAGAACTACAAGGCCTTCATCCATATTATTGGTAATAGTTTTCAGCTCCTGCTTTTTACGCTTATAGGGAATAATAACCTTACTGGTCAGATAGCGTGCCGCCAAAAAGGCTAGTGCAGTTATGAGGATAAAAATAACAGCGCAATAATGAACTATACCCTTAAACTGCTGGAAAACAGTGTCATTAGCTCTAGCAATACGCATGACATTGCCCTGAGGCAGAGACATGGCGTAATAAATTACTTCTTTGCTCAGAGTATCAGACAATCTATAGGATATGCCCTCACCACTATTGAGAGCCTGTTGAATTTCCTCTCTTTGCAAATGGTTGTCTAGCTTACCCACATCAATATAATTATCATACAATACCGTCCCATCTGGAGCCATAATTGTCAGACGGTCCTTTAGATTAAGCTTAGCCAGATTGTTATAGTCTAAGTTTTGACAGACGTTTTTGACAAGGTAAGCAGTATTTCTAAGGCTGCGAGTATTTTCTGCCGTCACCTGACGATAGCTGGCGAAAAGCAGTAAGCTCATAGTAAGACTTACCGCAATGACAGTCAGTAAAAATAAGCTGTAAAATAGCTTGCGTCTCATTTTCTACCTGCCCAGCGATAGCCTACACCACGAATAGTTTCAATCATCTCACCTGTACTACCAAGCTTTTGGCGCAAGGTACGTATATGTACATCGACAGTACGTGTTTCACCACAAAATTCGTAGCCCCAAATATCATTGAGCAGCTTATCTCTGGTAAAGACAATACCTGGATGCAGTGCCAGCTTCTTCAGCAGCTCAAACTCCTTTAGTGTCAGAACAATCTCCTCCCCAGCCAGCTTTACCATATGCTTAGTAGAATTGATTTCCACGTTACCAATGAGAAAGGTTTCCTGATCAGCATCGTCATGTTTATTATAGCGACGCATTACAGCTTTAATACGTGCAACCAGCTCCAGCATACCAAAGGGTTTAACAATATAGTCATCAGCACCGCCATCAAGGCCCTTAACCTTATCAAACTCAGCACCCTTTGCAGTAGCCATAATCACAGGAATATTAGCAAAACGGACATCACTGCGCAAATGACGCAGAATGCTAAGACCATCCTCATCAGGCAGCATAATATCCAGCAAAATCAGCTCAGGCAGCTTATTTTGCTCATATTGGCGTTCCAGCTCCGCATACAGCTCCTTGCCACAGCCTACACCCATAGCAGAAAAGCCAACGGATTCTAAGGTATATACTTCAAGCTCGCAAATATTTTGCTCATCTTCAACACAGATAATCATTTGCAGTACCTCTCGTCTTATAATTTGTATATCTTCATTATATATCATATACCCAAATCAAGACAGTCATTGTTAAATTTCCGTAAAATAAAACGACAGCCGATAACCTGTATCAGCTGTCGTATAGATTTAGCGATTTAAATTATTTACCAGTTCTGCCGCGTTTGGTAAATTCCTTACCAGCTGCACACAGAGGACAGGTAGCAGGATCGTAGGTCTCTACGTTCAGATGCAGGAGAGCCTCAGTGCGAACGCCAAAGTCAACCTTGCCACCGCTGCGGTCAACCAACAGGCCAACACCTACCAGCTCGCCGCCGCATTCCTTAACAACCTCCATAACCTCTTTAACACTGCCGCCGGTAGTAACAATATCTTCAACTACCAGAACACGGGTGCCAGCAGGAATTTGGAAGCCACGACGCAGAGTCATTTTGCCGTTTTCACGCTCAGTGAAGATAGCACGAGTACCCAGAGCCTTGCCAACCTCATGAGCCAGCAAAATGCCACCGGTCATAGGACCAACAACCAGCTCTACATTGTCGTTTTCATAGCGGCGTGCAATTTCTTGGCACAGACGCTCAGTATATTTAGGATGTTGCAGAACATTGAATTTTTCTACATACATGGGGCTGTGCAGACCGCTGGTCAGCAAAAAGTGACCATGGAGAACTGCTTCAGTTTCTTCCAGCATTTTTAAAACATCTTTTTCTTCTAAAACTGCCATTTACCTACACTCCTTATTTTAAATAAAATTTACTACTTTTCAGCTAATTAATGAACCTCGCTGATTTCTTCAACGATTGCTAAGGCTGCTGCCTGACGGTCTTCAGCCTTAGTAATAGGACGACCAACTACAATGTGGCTGGAGCCATTCTTGAATGCGCCTGCAGGAGTAGCAACACGGCTTTGGTCATCTAAGGATGCACCTGCCGGACGCACACCAGGAGTAACAATCAAAAAGTCTGCACCACAGGCCTCACGAATGCCAGCAGCCTCTCTCGGAGAAGCTACAACGCCATCCATGCCAGCCTCTTTTGCCAGCTTAGCCAGAGCAATTACCTGCTCAGCAATGGTGTTTTTGTAGTTAAGGTCAGCGAATTGCTCATCATCCATACTGGTCAGAATGGTAACTGCAATCAGCTTAGGAGCAGGACGGCCAGCCTTTTCAGCAGCCTCGCGAACTGCTTTTACAGCCTCAGCCATCATCTTTTTACCACCTACTGCATGGACATTCATCATATCAGCGCCTAAATCGCTGAGTACAGTCAGAGCATGAGCTACAGTATTAGGAATATCTTGGAGCTTTAAATCCAGGAAAACATGCTTGCCATTATCCTTTAAGAAACGGATAATTTCGCTGCCAACTGCATAATACAGCTCCATACCTACTTTGTAGTAGCTAACAGAATCACCAAGCTCCAGAACACAAGCCTTAGCCTGCTCAAAGGTTGGGAAATCCAAAGCTACTATGAGTCTATCATCATGTTTCATAAATGCTCTCCTCAAACGAACCATAGACACATCACAATACCTATAGCCCATTTTTGTCTCATGAATTTTTTTAATTTATAACGGTGCTTATCCTCGCCAACACAAAACGTGTCAGAAGTGCCGGAAGACGAGGAATAGCGCAGTGAACGCAGCGACGGCGTACTATCTTGTACGTCGAGCAAGTTCACAAGCTATGACGAAGTATAACGGTGCTTATCACGCGTTTTTAAAAAGAGGCATACTTTCGCGACCATTAGGCAAAGCCAAACCCACAATCTCGTTAATATTCTGCACATTGTGTCTGTCCAAATACTCCAGCATACCGTGAGCAATGGTCTCAGCAATGTCAGGATGAATAAAGTTTGCAGTACCTACAGCAACTGCACTAGCACCTGCCAGCATGAACTCAATAGCATCCTCAGCACACATAATGCCACCCTGACCGATAATAGGAACCTTGACAGCCTGTGCAACCTGATAAACAAGACGTACAGCTACTGGGCGTACAGCAGGACCGCTGAGACCGCCGGTAACATTGCCTAAAACAGGACGCTGACGCTCGATATCCAGCTTAATTCCTAAAAGAGTATTAATCATGGAGATGGCATCAGTACCTGCTGCTTCTACAGCCTTAGCCATAGAAACAATATCTGTTACATTTGGAGAAAGCTTGGTAATAACCACTTTGGAGGTATTAGCCTTAACCATACGTACAACCTCAGCAGCAGCCTCCGGACAGGTACCGAATACAATGCCGCCTTCCTTTACGTTGGGGCAGGAAATGTTAATTTCCACAGCATCTACACCATCTACGTCAAGCTTTTTAGCAACCTCACCATATTCCTCAGGAGTATGGCCGTAAATATTTACGATTACAGGCACATCATATTGACGCAGCTCAGGAAGAGTGTGCTCCAGGAAATAGTCGCTGCCGGGGTTTTCCAGGCCAATGCAGTTCAGCATACCAGAAGGAGTTTCTACTGCGCGCTGACCTTTATTGCCAGCTGCAGGCAGGAGGCTGGTTCCTTTTACAGTAACAGCGCCAACCTTTTCCAAATCAAGAAAATCGGTGAATTCAAGACCAAAGCCAAAGGTACCAGAGCCAGTGGTTACAGGAGTTTGCATTTTCAGGCCAGCAATATCAACTGCTAAACGGCCTTCATACAAAGACTTTACCATTCGCCCACCTCCTCAGCCCAAAATACGGGACCATCCTTGCAAACCTTAATGCGCTTGCCAATGCCTTCGCAGGCACAGGACAGGCAGGCACCTAGACCGCAAGCCATATATTTTTCCAGAGAAACCTGACATTTTACGCCAGCCTCCAGACAAGCAGTTGCAACAGCACGCATCATGGGAACGGGACCGCAAACATATACGCAGTCGTAGCCGCCATTTTTCAGCAGCTCAGGCAAAAGAGCCATAACAGTACCCTTGGTACCTGCACTGCCATCGTCAGTGGTCAGGAACATATTAGGGCAAAGACCTGCGTATAAATCAGTCCAGAACAGCTCACTTTCAGTGCGGCCGCCCATGAGAATATCGGAGCTGCCAAAGCCCTCTGCCAAAAACAGCAGAGGAGCCAGGCCTAAGCCACCGCCTACCAGCAGCGGCTTTTTAGCAGACATATCAAAGCCACGTCCTAATGGACCAACAATGCTCAGCACATCACCAGTGCATACATCTGCTAAAATATGGGTTGCTTCACCAATGATACGATAGATCATGGTGAAGGTTCCCTGCTCCTTATTAACTCCTGCTACGCCAAAGGGACGGCGCAGCAAGGGAGCGGTGTTCTTGCATACCTGAACATTAACAAACTGACCAGGAACAGCCTGATTAGCAATTTCAGGTGCATAAACATCTATAAGTTTTGTAGAGCAATTCAGTACACGTTGACCTATTACTCTAGCATTTTCGATAGTCTTAGACATAATTAGTCCTCCAAGGCTAAATCCTGTAAAGCAATTACACGACCTACACGACGACGGCGCATTGCGTTCAGTACGCGCTGCAGCTCTCGTGCAGTATCCATAGAGGTCAGGCAGGCAATGGCATGCTCAACAGTGGAGCGACGAATTTTGAAGCCGTCACGTTCAGCATCACGGCCATGGTTGCTGGTGTTGATAACCATATTAATGCGACCAGCCTTAATGTCATCCAGAATATTAGGAGTGCCTTCGCTAACCTTTGTAGCTACGCGAACGTTAACACCATTCTCAATCAGGTATTTAGCAGTACCAGAGGTTGCAGTTACAACATAGCCCAGATCCTCAAAGCCCTTAGCCAGCTCTACTGCTTCTTCCTTATCCAGGTCAGCAACAGTCATCAGGATGGAGCCTTCGTTAGGAACCTGAATGCCAGAAGCGATGCAAGCCTTGTACAGCGCACGACTGTATTGGTAGTCGCAGGCCATAACCTCACCGGTGGATTTCATCTCAGGTCCTAAGGTGATATCAACGTTGCTCATCTTGTTGAAGGAGAATACAGGCGCTTTTACTGCGTAGTAGTCAGGGAACAAACGCAGACCAGCTTCGTAACCTTGCTCCTTCAGGCTTACGCCCATTGCACATTTAGTAGCTACGTTTACCATAGGAATACCGGTTACCTTGCTCAGGAAGGGTACGGTTCTGGAGGAACGGGGGTTAACCTCAATTACATATACATGCTCATCACGAACAATGTATTGAATGTTGATCATACCCTTAACTTCCAGGCCCAGAGCCATTTTATTAGTATATTCGATAATGGTTTCGATTACTCTTTCAGGCAGGTTGCGCGGAGGATAAACAGCGATGGAGTCACCGGAGTGAACGCCGGCTCTTTCAACGTGTTCCATGATGCCAGGAATAAGAACCTCAGTACCATCACAAATTGCATCAACCTCAACCTCGGTGCCCTGCAGGTAGTGGTCAACCAGAACAGGATGCTCTTTAGAAGCTTTTACTGCGCTGGACATGTAGTGCTTCAGCTCTTCGTCATTGTAAACGATTTCCATTGCACGACCGCCCAATACATAGGAAGGACGAACCATTACAGGATAGCTTACATCATGAGCAGCATTCAAAGCACCTTCAGTATCAAATACGGTGTGTCCTTTCGGACGAGGAATATCACAGTCGGTCAGGAGCTGTTCAAAACGCTCACGATCCTCTGCACGGTCAATGCTGTCCACGCTGGAGCCCAGAACCTTAACACCAAGAGCATTCAAAGGACCAGCCAGGTTGATAGCAGTTTGACCGCCAAATTGTACGATTACGCCTTCAGGCTGTTCTTTGTCAATTACATTGAGAACATCCTCTACAGTCAGAGGCTCAAAGTACAGTTTATCGGAAATATCAAAGTCGGTAGATACAGTTTCAGGGTTGTTGTTGATGATAATGGTTTCATAGCCCATTTCACGCAGAGACCATACGCAGTGTACAGAGCAATAGTCAAATTCTACGCCCTGACCAATGCGGATAGGACCGGAGCCCAGAACTACAACCTTTTTCTTATCGCTAACTACAACCTCGTCCTCAGTTGCATAGCAGGAATAGTAATACGGAGTTGCAGCTTCAAATTCAGCAGCACAGGTATCAACCATTTTGTAGGTAGGCAAAATACCATTAGCCTTGCGCAGATTGCGGATTTCCATTTCGGTCTTGCCAACAATGCCAGCAATTACGCTGTCTGCAAAACCGGTTTGTTTTGCCTTACGCAGCAGGCTGGGAGTAAGCTCATGAGTAGCAAGAGCACGCTCCATTTTAATGATATTGCCAATCTTGTACAGGAACCATTGGTTAATCTTGGTAATGCTGTAAATCTCTTCAATAGTAACACCACGACGCATAGCCTCAGCAACTACGAAAATACGCTCGTCATCAACACGATGGATGCGCTCTTTAATCTCTTCGTCGCTCAGAGTCTTCAGCTCGGGCATTTCCAGATGAGTAAGACCAATTTCCAAGGAACGGATAGCTTTCAGCAGGGAGGCTTCAAAGCTGCGCTCAATAGCCATAACCTCACCAGTAGCCTTCATTTGGGTTCCCAAAGTACGGTCTGCGGTTACAAATTTATCAAAGGGCCAACGGGGGAATTTCAGAACGATGTAGTCAATGGTAGGCTCAAAGCAAGCCTTGGTGGTTTTGGTTACAGCGTTTTCAATTTCGTCCAGATTATAGCCAACTGCAATCTTGGAGGTTACCTTTGCAATAGGATAGCCAGTTGCTTTGGAAGCCAGAGCGGAGCTGCGGCTTACACGGGGGTTAACCTCGATTACATAGTAGTTTTCAGAATAGGGATCCAGAGCCAGCTGTACATTACAGCCACCTACTACGCCCAGCTCACGAACGATGTCGATGGAAGCCTGACGGAGCAATTGAACCTCTTTATCATTCAAGGTTTGAGCAGGAGCAACAACGATGGAGTCACCAGTGTGTACGCCTACAGGGTCCACGTTTTCCATGGAGCAAACAGTGATGCAGTTATCAGCAGCGTCACGAATAACCTCGAATTCGATTTCCTTCCAGCCAGCAATGCTGCGTTCAATCAGACATTGACCAATGGGGCTGTAGCCAAGGCCCTTTTGTACGATATCGTACAAAGTTTCTTCATCCTCAGCAATGCCGCCGCCAGTACCACCCAGAGTGTAGGCCGGACGAACAATCAGAGGATAGCCAATTTCGCGGCCGAAATCTACAGCAGCCTCGATGGTTTCAACGATAATGCTTTCAGGAATAGGTTGGTTAATTTTTTCCATAGTCTCTTTGAACAGCTCACGGTCTTCGCCACGTTTAATAGCGGAGATTTGAGTGCCCAAAAGACGAACGTTGTATTCTTTCAGAATGCCCTTCTTATCCAGCTCCATAGCCATGTTCAGGCCCATTTGGCCGCCCAAAGTAGCTAATAGAGAATCAGGACGTTCACGTTTAATAATAGTTTCTAAGAATTCAATGTTGATAGGCTCAACATAAACGCGGTCCGCAATATGTACGTCGGTCATAATGGTTGCAGGGTTAGAGTTAACCAGTACAACCTCCAGACCTTCTTCTTTCAGTGCACGGCAGGCTTGAGTACCAGCGTAGTCGAACTCAGCAGCCTGACCAATAATAATAGGGCCGGAACCGATTACGAGAACCTTTTTAATATCAGTAAGTTTCGGCATATTAACGCCCCTCCATCAAATCAATAAAATGCTTAAAGAGATATTCATGTTTACCAGGTCCGGGGTTAGCCTCAGGATGGTATTGTACAGAGAAGGAAGGATGTGTCAGATACTCCAAGCCTTCGATAGTTCCATCATTCATGGAAACATGGGTAACACGAACAGGCTTGCCTTCCATGGACTCTTCGTCTACAGCATAGCCGTGGTTTTGAGCACTGATAGAAATGCTGCCAGTGTGCAAATCCTTAACAGGCTGATTAACGCCACGATGACCAAATTTCATTTTGTAGGTGTCTAAACCATTGGCAAGAGCCAGCAGCTGATGGCCCATGCAGATTGCAAACATGGGGCAATGACCCATTACCTTGCGGATATTTTCAATAGCAGAGGGGAAATCCTTGGGGTCGCCAGGGCCGTTGGACAGGAAAATGCCATCGGGCTTGCAGGCCATAACCTCTTCTGCAGTTGCAGTAGCAGGGAATACGGTCAGTCGGCAGTCAAAGCACAGCAGGTAATCAATAATGCTTTTCTTAATACCGAAGTCCAGTACAGCTACATGATATTTGCCAGAGCCCAAAGCGTAAACTTTGGGAGTAGTTACTTCTTCAATCTGATTGTGTTGATCAGGGCTGTTCAAAAGAGCCTGAACTTCTTCCTCAGGCATTTCAGCAGGAACAATTACACCCTTCAGAACACCGTTGTTGCGGATTTTACGGGTAATAGCGCGAGTATCAATACCTGCAATTACAGGCACATCCTGACGCTCCAGGAATTGCTCCAAGGTTTCTTCACAGCGCCAGTTTACAGGATAATCGCACAGCTCACCAACAACCATACCTTGGAAATAGGAGCGGCGGTTTTGGTTAAACATATCATTGCAGCCATAGTTACCAATCAGAGGATAGGTCATTACTACGATTTGGCCGCAGAAGGAAGGATCGGTCAGAGTTTCCTGATAACCGCACATGCCAGTGGTGAAAACAACCTCACCAACAGCATTGCGTTTACCGCCATACAGAGTGCCTTCAAAAACACTGCCATCTGCTAAAACTAATTTACCTTTTCTTAATTCTTTGTGCATACTACACCATCTCTCATAACAAATTTGCCTTCGAACATAGTTGCTACAGCCTTACCCTTGCATTCTTTGCCATTGTAAGGAGTGAACTTGCCACGGGTATAGAATTTGGAGCTATCAACAGTCCATTCTTTATTTAAGTCCATAATAGTAATATCAGCAGTTGCGCCAGCCTTCAGAGTACCACGGTCCTCCAGCTTGAACAGCTTAGCAGGCTCGCAGCTCATTTTGCTGATAATGGTATTCAAATCAAAAATATGAGTATGATAAAGGTCGGTCAGCATTACGCCCAAGCTGGTTTCCAGACCGCAGAAGCCGCAGGGAGCATAACGGAACTCAACGTCCTTTTCTTCATGTGCATGAGGAGCGTGATCAGTTACGATGCAGTCAACAGTGCCATCAAGAACAGCAGCACGCATTGCTTCAACATGGTCCATGCTGCGCAGCGGCGGGCTTACACGAGCAGCTGCATTGTAGGTGGAGCATGCTTCGTCAGTCAGAGTCAGATGGTGAACAGTAACCTCACTGGTTACGTTTACGCCTCTCTTCTTAGCCTGACGGATAATGTCAATAGCGCCCTTAGATGCTACGTGAGCAATGTGTACATGAGCACCGGTGTATTCAGCGATGATGCAGTCACGAGCAACAGCAATATCCTCAGAAATAGCAGGAACTCCAGGAACGCCGATGCGTGCAGATACAACGCCTTCGTGCATATAACCCTCAGAAGTCAGCTCAGGATCAATAGCATGGCAGATCAAAGGTTTATCAAATGCGGTGATATATTTAGCAGCCAGCAGGAACAGACGGGAGCTCTTTACATAGTGGCCGTCATCAGAAAAGCCCATAGCACCCTTTTGTGCCATATCGCCCATTTCAGCCAGCTCTTCGCCGTTTTCACCCTTGCTGATTGCGCCGATAACTTCAACGTGAGCGTAGGATTCTTCTTTAGCACGCTCTTTGATACCGGAGATAACAATGGAGGTATCAATTACAGGTTTGGTGTTAGGCATGCAGGCAACAGTGGTTACACCGCCGGCAGCAGCAGCCTTGGTACCGGAAATAATATCTTCTTTTGCTTCCAGGCCAGGCTCGCGCATATGGGTATGCACGTCGATCAGACCAGGAGTTACTACCAGACCGGTAGCGTCAAATACTTCGTCAGCTGCTTCAGTAATACCAGCAGCAACAGCCTTTATTTTACCGTCCTCAACCAGGACGTCCATTACAGCGTCTAAGCCTTGGCTCGGGTCAACAACCCTGCCGTTTTTAATCAACGTTTTCAATGTGCTTACCTCCTGTTAAAGTCAAGAATAAGAGAGCCATACGAACTGCAACACCGTTTTGAACCTCGGTGCGGATTGCAGCGTTATCGCAGTAGCCAACCTCCCAGGAGATTTCCAGGCCACGGTTCATAGGACCGGGATGGAGGACAGTTACGTCCGGTTTAGCCAGCTTCAGACGATTTTCGTTCAGGCCGAAAATGCGAGCATATTCACGAGTTGTGGGGAATAAGCCTTTCTTTTGACGTTCCAGCTGAATACGCAGTACGTCGATTACATCAGCGCCTTCAATAGCTTCTTCAATGCGTTTGTGTACGGTTACGCCCAGAGCCTCGATATCATGGGGCATCAGAGTCATAGGACCGCAAACGTGAACGTCAGCGCCAAATTTATTCCAAACAGCGATATTGGTACGAGCGACACGGCTGTAAAGAACGTCGCCCAAAATTACCATTTTTCTGCCCTTCAGGTCTTTACCTTGCTCACGGAGGGTAAACATATCCAGCAGACCTTGGGACGGATGAGCGTGTGCGCCATCACCAGCGTTGATGATTACAGGGTCAGCAACGTTAGCAGCATAAGCAGCAGCGCCTTCAATAGGATGGCGCATAACAATAGCATCACAAGCCATGGATTGTACAGTCAGGATGGTGTCACGGAGGCATTCGCCCTTAACTACACTGGAGTTGCCAGTCGTAATATTTACAACATCTGCACCCAGATATTTGCCAGCCAGCTCGAAGGAAGTACGAGTACGAGTGCTGGGCTCATAGAACAAATTGATAATGGATTTACCACGCAGGGAGGGTACCTTTTTAATATCCCTCTTCATAATCTTTTTCATTTCCTCAGCTGTTTTCAAAACCAGTTCGATTTCTTCAACACTAAGGCTTTCCAGATCCAGTATATCTCTGCCACTGAGAGATACATTTGCTTTAGCCATTAACCTTACCTCCTAGATTTATATTGTAAAAAATGTGGAATAACGACAGGATTAAATCTCAAACTATTTTCGCACCTTATTTAAAATTGTTCGGCTTTTTGCTGTATTTTGACACAAAAAAGGCCTTCTTGCGCCCATGAGGGTACAAGAAGGCCATTGCTAGTCAAACAATCGCTACCTTGCAGTCTCACGGGA
>ENA-OURK01000062-OURK01000062.1-human-gut-metagenome-genome-assembly--contig:-NODE-62-length-12588-cov-15.822556_pt1 | contig 12588 bp, 14 predicted proteins | sample MGYA00243075_ERZ508840 | MGnify/ENA primary metagenome ERZ508840 (study PRJEB26277, sample SAMN04329866) | human gut metagenome | biome: human-associated habitat | host: Homo sapiens | place: USA... | reverse complement strand
CAGAAGACGGCATACGAGATATCGTGGTGACTGGAGTTCAGACGTGTGCTCTTCCGATCTTGCTTGTATAGACATGCGCTACTTCCCCCGTGCTGCCCTGTCTTTCTATCTTTTGTACTGCCTTGATCTCTACTTTGTTTCCCGGACGTAAAATATCTGAAACCATCTCTTCACCTCATATATCAGTCTATTTTCTGGTTAAAATATTAGAAAAGAACTGCGAAAATCCCCTTCTCATTATAAATTGCTCCTGCTCCTCATTGACCAGATTATTTGCCAATACTCTGAATGCGTTAGATATATTGGACTCCGGTGCCATAAGGGATACGGTCTTTTGCTGCCGTACTGCTTTTTCTATCACTGCATCCTGCGGTATCATGCCAAAATAATGCAGTGTTCCATGCAAAAACTGTGATACAACAGACTCTAACTTATCGTATACCAGCTTTCCTTCCTGTACGCTGTTCACTTTATTGGCTACCACATGTATCTGTATCCCGTTCTTGATAAATCCCGGATTCCGGTACAATGCTTTTAGCAGTGAATAGGAGTCTGTCAAAGAGCTTGGCTCCGGTGTTGTGACCAGGATCACTTCAGGACTTGCGATCACAAATTCCAACACACTGTCCGATACTCCTGCTCCTGTATCGATCAGTATCACATCTGCAAGCTCATCTATTTTTGACAGGCTGTGTACCAGATAGGAAATCTGGTCCTTGGTCAGATTGTTCATCGTCACAATTCCGGAACCCCCCGAAATAAATCCGATATCCATCGGACCCGGTGTGATGATCTCGCGTATATCCCTGCCCTGATAGATCAGGTCGCTCAAATTATATTTTGGTATTGCTCCAAACATTACTTCCACGTTTGCAAGACCTAAATCTGCATCAAAAATGATAACTCTCTTCCCCAACTTCCGTAACTGAACTGCCAGATTCACAGCAACACTTGATTTTCCGACACCGCCTTTTCCACTGGTTATGGTAATCACTCTTGCTTTCGGCGTCATCTGCTGATTCTGCAGTTTAATCACATTTCTGATTCCCTCTGCCTGATCCATGCGTTACTTTCCTCCTAACAGATTCTTTACGATTTTCTGAGTGTCAAAAATCTCAATATCATCGGGTACATTTTGTCCGTTGGTAATATAGGACAGCTCCGCATCGGAATATAATTTTACATTCAGCAGATTTCCATAAGTGGATGTCTCATCTAACTTCGTGAAAATGATCTTGAACTCTGATATTTCTTTGTAAATATCAATAATATCAAGTAAGTCTCTGTATTTCGTTGTCGCACTTAATACCAGATATACGGATTTATCGTATGCCTCATCCACGCTGTCGATCAGCTCTTTGATATCCTTTCTCTGGCTTTCACTTTTGTGTGAGAATCCTGCTGTATCTACCAATACCAAGTCATAGTCCTCGACATTGGCAATTGCCTGGTTCATCTCTTCTGCAGAGTAAATGATCGTAAACGGCTCATTTAAAATGTTTGCATAAGTCCGCAGCTGTTCTGCTGCTGCGATACGGTAAGTATCTGCTGTTAAAAATGCAACCTTTTTTCCCTGCTCTACCTTATATTTTGACGCAATCTTAGCGATCGTGGTAGTCTTACCCACTCCGGTTGGTCCGATGACAAAGACGACTTTTGGCTTAGAGCCGCTTAGATCGATCGGTTTGGGCTGACCAAATTTTAAGATCAGCTTCTGATATACATTAGATAGAATATAATCCACACTGTTTCCGGCTTTCATAATATTCTCTAATTCATCGATCACCTGATTTGCATATTTTTCACTGACATCATTATCTAACAGTGTCTTATAGAGCATTTTGATAAAATGAAAATTCTCTGCTCCTGCCTTGCTCTGTTCCTTTTTTGTTATCAGCGGTTCCTCATTTTCTTCCGGGTGATGTTCCTCTTCTGAAAACCGGTGTTCGATCATGTTCTGTAAACTGTTCAGACGTTCCTCAATCCCATTGGTGTCTGCCTTATTTTCTTTCAGTACGGATTCAAACATATCCACTGCCTTTGCAGGCTCCGGTTCTTTATGCTCTACCGGCGGCACCTGGATTGGTTCATCCGCAGTCAGATTGATCTGCTCATGCATTTTAAACGGAGAATGAAAGGCTGCCATCGGTGTTCCCTGCTCGGTCTCTTCTTTGGCTGCCGTTACCTCATAGGTTGTCTGCTTGAACAGTCCTAAAAAGCCTTTGCTTTTGATCGTGCGCACATTCATGATCACAACGTCCGCACCCATTTCCTGTCTTGCTTTTTCTTTTGCTTCTTCCTCAGTCTTTCCCTGAAACTTATTAATTGTCATTAGTCTGTCACCATCCCAACTGACTGCAGTTCTACATTAGAATCCACCTCATTGTAAGATACTACAATCAAATCTTTAAAATATTCCTCTGTCAGTTTCTTAAAATACATTCTCACGATCGGAGATGTAATGATAATCGGACTCTTTCCAAGATTCTCTAACTTTGCGATCTCTGTCTCAACAGAATCCATAATTGCTTTTGTTTTTTCCGGATCCATCGTCAGATATGCTCCCTGCTCGGTCTGCTTTACAGAAGACATGATCTCCTGTTCTACTTTCGGATCCAGCGTTACGACACTTGTAACCTCGTTTGCCGGAAAATATTTATTTGAAATTGCCCGCTTGAGGCTCTGTCGTACATATTCAGTCAATACATCGGTATCTCTTGAAGTCGATGCATGGTCTGCTAATGTCTCAAAAATGGTCAGCAGATCTCTGATGGAAATTCCTTCGCTAAGCAGATTCTGCAATACCTTCTGAATCTCTCCAAGTCCTAAAAGTTTTGGTATCAGCTCCTCGACTAATGCCGGATTGCTCTCTTTAATATTGTCTACTAAATTCTGTACATCCTGTCTTGTTAACAGTTCTGCAATATGGCTTCTGATGACTTCCGTCAGATGTGTTGCAATAATAGACGGTGGGTCAACAACGGTATAACCCAGACTCTCCGCCTTTTCTCTCTGTCCTTCTGTGATCCAGATCGCAGGAAGGTGGAAGGACGGCTCAAAGGTCGGGATACCGGAAATCTCTTCTGTAACATATCCGGGATTCATTGCCATATAATGGTCAAACAGGATCTCTCCCTCTGTAACCTGTATGCCTTTGATCTTAATAATATATTGATTCGGATTTAACTGAATATTATCTCTTAATCGGATAATTGGCACAACAGTACCAAGTTCTAACGCAATCTGCCGCCGAATCATAACCACACGGTCTAACAGGTCTCCACCCTGATTGACATCGGCTAACGGAATGATTCCATATCCAAACTCTAACTCGATCGGGTCTACTTGTAACAGGGAAACCACATTCTCCGGTCTTCGTATCTCGTCGGCTTCCGTCTCTTCTTCCGAGACCTCTTCCTCTATGCTTTCAATGCCCGCAGTCTGCTGCATTTTTCTTCCTACGACAATATACATAGCTCCAAACGGAACAAACAGGATAGGATTTAAAGGTGTCACGATTCCTAAGAAGATCAGGGTGGCTCCTACGATATATAATACTTTTGGAATTCCAAAGAGCTGCTTGATCAGTACCTCTCCAAAATCTGCCTCTTTTGATGCCTTAGTAACCAAAATACCGGTGGAAAGAGAAATGACCAGAGAAGGAATCTGGCTTACTAAACCATCACCGATGGTCAGAAGTCCATACTGCTGGATCGCATCTGCGAATGGCAGCCCCTGACGCATCATACCCATGGCTGTTCCACCGATTAAGTTAATGAATGTAATGATCAGTCCGGCAACAGCATCTCCCTTTACATACTTCGTAGCACCATCCATGGCTCCGAAGAAGCTGGATTCCGCCTGAATCTTCTCTCTTCTCTCTCTTGCCTGTTTTTCATTGATCGTACCTGTATTCAGGTCGGCATCAATCGCCATCTGTTTACCCGGCATTGCGTCCAATGTAAAACGTGCCGTTACCTCAGATACACGCTCGGAACCTTTATTGATAACGATAAACTGGATCAGTACCAGTACGATAAAGATAATGCCTCCGATGATCATATCACCGCCACCAACGAAACTTCCGAAAGTCTCTACGACATTACCCGGATCTCCGGTTGTCAGGATCAGACGTGTGGAAGATACGTTCAGAGAAATTCTGAACAGTGTGGTAAACAGCAATAACGTTGGGAAAAATGACATCTCTAAGATTTCCTGTACAAACAGTGCATTGAACAGGATGATCAATGCGATGGAAATGTTGACCATCAGCATAACGTCTAATAAGATGCTCGGAATTGGTATAATAAAGAAAATAACCGCACAGAGCAGATATGCTGCGATTCCTAAATCCGCTTTTTTTATGGTTATTTTCCTCCTTCCGTCTTAATTAATTCTGGTTTTTCATATGATATACCATTGCTAACACTTCTGCAACTGCCTGATAGAGTTCCGGCGGTATCTCCTGTCCGACATCTACCGTCGCATAGAGTGTTCTTGCAAGTGGTTTGTTTTCTACAATTTCAATTTGATTTTCTTTTGCAATTTCTCTGATCTTCATTGCGAGATAATCTTCACCTTTTGCTAGTACAACCGGTGCTTTGGCAGTCTCGCTGTCATAGGAAATTGCAACGGACAGATGCGTCGGGTTGGTAATAACAACATCTGCTTTGGGGACATCCTGCATCATACGGCGCTGGGACGCTTCACGCATCCTGGACCTCTGCCTGCTTTTGATCTCCGGATTTCCCTCTGTATTCTTGAACTCTTCGCGTACCTCCTGCTTCGTCATCTTCATCTCTTCATTAAAACGATGCTTCTGGTATGCCCAGTCCAAAATACCCACGATCAGATACACCAGACTGATCCGCAGTCCCGTATCTATAATAATGGTTCCACAGAGCACAATTGCCTGTGATAACGGAATCTCATATAAAATAAACAGATTATCCTTCTGCTTATTTACACAACTATATGCAACATAAGCGATCAGTGCGATTTTTAAAATCGACTTAAACAGTTCAAAAACGGATTCTTTAGAAAACATCCGCTTAAATCCGCTGATCGGATTAAACTTGTCTAACTTTGGCTGCATCGGCTTGGTACTGACTTTCCAGCCCACCTGTACAATACTGACAACAAATGCAACGATCACTCCGACCGCTAAAAACGGTGCCATGATCTTAATGGAGTCTATGATACTCATTCTAAAAAGCTGGTCAGCGGCATGGATGGACATTCCCTGTCCATTGCCCTTTACAATTTCCGGCATTTTATTATAAACTGCTGAAAATTCTTCTAAAAAGCCCTTGCCTACATACGATATAAATACTTTTAATACCAAAAACAGGGCAATCAGATCCATGGCGGAATTCAATTCCCTGCTCTTTGCAACTTTTCCTTCTTCTCTGGCATCCCGCAGCTTTTTTGCTGTGGCAGGCTCGGTCTTTTCACCGCCCGGACCATCTTTTGCAAACCATTGAAGATCATACTCTAAGTACCGTTTCATCTCTTCCAAATCAGTACATTCCTTCTATAAATGATACGATCAGCTTTTTCATTTCTTTAAACACAAAGTTTGAAATGCTTGGTAAAAGCCGAATGGTCAAAAACATAATTAAAAATCCTATCAGGATCTTCATCTGCATACCGATGGCAAACATGTTCATCTGCGGTGCAACTTTTGCCATAATTCCCAAAATGCAGTTCAGTATCATCATAACTGCAAAAATTGGTAAAATGATCCGGAATGCGATCACAAACAGATCTGTCATATAAGTTAAAAACGACTGGAACAGATGATCCCATTGAAACACCTGTCCATTGACCGGAATCAGTTTGTAGGAATCCACCACCGCACGCAGAATATAATGATGCATATCCGTTGCGATCAGCAACAGCAATAACAGATAATTATACAACTGACCGGTAATATTGACCTGTGTATTATTCATCGGGTCATACTCGGTTGCCATCGACAATCCGATTTCCATATCGATCATATTTCCCGCTAATAAAATAATGGAATTACAAACACTTGCCGCAAATCCTATGAGCAATCCTGTAATTCCCTCCCTGATAATGATAACGGCAAATCCAAATACACCTTCGTAATCAAGTGCAGGTCTCTCTAAAATCTGAAACAGCAGTATAGCAACCATTACGGAAAAACCAATTTTTACACGTCTTGGTGTATTATTGGTTCCATAAAATGGTGCTACTGCCACAAAACTCGCAACTCTGACCACTATCATCAAAAAGTATTCAAATGTAACTAAAGAAAAACTCAAATTTACCATAACCGCTTAGCTTAAGAATACGCCGAAATTCGACCACAAATCTGTAATATACTCTGTTAGCTGTGTCAGTATCCATGAACCAAAAATCATCATTCCTACAAACACGGCAAGAATCTTCGGCACAAACGTAAGGGTCTGTTCCTGTATGGATGTCACCGTCTGAAAGATACTGATGATCAGACCTATGATCAATGACACCAATAAGAGCGGAGCCGATACCACGATGATCGTATAAATTGCCTGACTCGCAATATCTAAAACTTCTCCCTGTGTAATCATTCTCCTCACTCCTTTTATCTATCTGTCACATAAACGTTTTTACCAGATTTCCGATTACCAGATCCCATCCATCCGCTAAAATGAATAAGAGAATCTTAAATGGTAAAGAAATGGTTGTCGGTGGAAGCATCATCATACCCATGGACATCAATACGGATGATACCACCATATCAATGACAATGAACGGAATATAAATGATAAATCCTATAATAAACGCCTGACGGAGTTCACTGATAATAAACGCCGGTATTAAGACGGTGTTTGTAATTTCTTCCTTGTCTTCATAGGTTACGTTTGCAATTTCACAAAACAGGTTAATATCTTTTACCTGTGTCTGACCAAACATAAACTCCCGAAGCGGTTCCATTCCTATCTCTAATGCTTCTTCCTGCGTAATCTCCCCGGCATCTAATGGTTTGATCGCTTTTTCATTGATCTGCGTAAACACCGGTGACATGATAAATAATGTCAGAAACAGTGCAAGTCCTATCAGAACCTGGTTCGGTGGAGATGTCTGCGTACCAATCGCACTCCTTAAAAAATGAAGCACTACGATGATCCTCGTAAACGAGGTCAGCATGATCAGAATCGATGGTGCTAATGTGATCACTGTTAAGAATAGCAGGATCTTAATCGGAGCTGAAAGGCTTCCCCCATCGTTGTTGTATGCCATGGAAAAACCATTGTTTACATCTTCTGCGGCATCAGGTACCGACTTTTTTTCACTCGTTGTCTTCGTACTGCTCCCCGCTGAAGTTGCATATGCCGTCTGTGTTGTACACATAGAAAGTGTCAACACCAGTACAACGGTCGCAAACACAACGGAAGCGATACAATACCACTTCTTAAATTTCTTCATCTTTTCTGCCTATTTCTTTGGCAGGCGTTCTTTGATTTTTTTCAGAATCTCCTGAAAGTTTTCTCCTGCCTCTGTCTGTTTTATCACTTCATAAGTATCCAGATCATGAAGCTGCTCTTTTGTCAGCGTTGTCAGCATGGTAATCTCATCTTTTCCAACACCAATGACCAAATAAACCTCACCGGCTTCAATAATCTGAATATATTTGTTCTGTGTCAGACGCAAAGTCTCAACGATCCGCAGATTCTTATTAAAAGATCTGCTCTTCTGATACCCTGCAATCCATTTCGTTGTAAAATATGTAATTGCCAGAACAAAAATGAAAATCAGCAGGACTCCCAACAACTGTATAAAACTGTCAAAACCGGAAGTCTTCATCTGTAATAAAATCATCCTTTAACCAACTACTTTTTTAACAGCCTCTAATACACGTTCTGCCTGAAACGGTTTTACAATAAAGTCTTTTGCTCCTGACTGGATCGCTTCAATAACCATTGCCTGCTGGCCCATTGCTGAACACATGATAACGGCAGCGTTTGCATCAGCCTCTTTAATCTTCTTTAATGCCTGGATTCCATCCATTTCCGGCATTGTGATATCCATAAGAACTAAATCCGGTTTTGTCTCATTATACTTTTCAACCGCTTTTGCTCCATTTTCTGCTTCTCCTGCAATTGCATACCCGTTTTTTGTGAGAATGTCCTTGATCATCATTCGCATAAATGCTGCATCGTCACAAATTAAAATACTCTTTGCCATAGTTTAATCTCCTTATTTTTCATTCTATTTGATAATTTCTGTAATTCTTACTCCAAAACTTTCTTCAATTACAACAACTTCGCCTTTAGCTACATATTTGCCATTGACTAATACATCAATCGGCTCACCGGCAATCTTATTTAACTCGATAATAGTTCCCGGTGCAAAATCTAAGATTTCCTGAATGGACTTGCTGGTTCTTCCTAACTCTACCGTAACCTCCAGTGGAACATCCATGATCAGATCAATGTTCTCTTTCTGGAATGCAGCGGACAAATCCCCCATAAATGGCTGGAACTGTGCCGGCTGTACATTGACCGGCTGACCCATCATTGGCTGGCTCATCATTGGTTGACCCATCATCGGCTGTCCCTGCACCGGTTGACCCATCATTGGCTGACCTTGCATTGCCTGACCCATCATCCCCTGATCCATCATCGGCTGACTCTGCATTGTCTGCTGTGGAGCAGGCTGCGGTGTCGGCTGTGGTTCCGGTTTTACCTCCGGCTGTGGTGTTACAGATGCATTTGCTGCTGCATCCTGTTCCATGTTCTGTGTAATACTTGCACACATCTCTTTTGCAAAAGAGATTGGATACAACTGCATGATCGTACTGTTTACCAGATCGCCGATTTCCATTTTAAAAGAAATCTTAACAAATGGATTCTTTAGGAACTCATCAATAGTTCCTTCATCCACATTTTCCTGTAAATCTATTAAATCCGCATGTGGCGGGCTGATATCAATCGTCTTATTCAGCATGGAAGATAGTGAAGTGGCTGCCGAACCCATCATCTGGTTCATTGCCTCACAAATTGCACTCAGGTGCAATTCTCCTAATTCTCCATCTGTATTTGTTCCATCACCGCCCATCATCAGGTCGGTAATAATCTTAACATCATTTTCTTTTAAAATCAAAAGATTGTTGCCATCGAGACCTACCGTATATGCAATTCGGATAAATACACACGGTCTCTCATAAGCCTCTACGATATCATCCCATGTTGCCAAACTTACAACCGGGGTTGAAATCTCTACTTTACGGTTTACCAGCGAAAATAATGTAGTTGCCGCGGTTCCCATGCTGATATTGGCTATTTCTCCAATCGCATCTTTTTCATTGTCTGTCAATGAAGTATTCTGTGTTGCATTTTCAGAACCCGTATCATTCAGTAATGCGCTGATTTCTTCCTGTGACAATATTCCATCCATTACTTCACTGCTCCTCTCTTATTACTGATGTAATTCTTACCGCATATTTATCTCCCGAGGAACCCGGTAGTGCAGTAAATTTTTTGATATTCCCAACAAAGACATCCAGTTCCTGATTTACTTTTGTATCAAGCCTGATAATATCTCCAACCTGCAGACCGGAAAAATCACTGACCGAGATCGTGCTGTTTCCAAGAACTGCTTTCATTGGTATCGGCGCTTTCGAGATCAATGTCTCGATCGCATCTACATATTGCTGTTCATCTTTATCCTGCATTGTGGAATACCAATACTTCGTATTCAGCTTATCCATAATGTCTTCTAATGTAAGATATGGCAGACAGACATTCATTAGTCCTTCCACATCTCCGATTTTTATATTGATCGTCACAATTGCTATCATTTCACTCGGTGAAATAATCTGAGCAAACTGTGAATTTGTCTCAATCCTCTCTAACCTCGGATGAATATCTACAACATTCTCCCATGGTTCATGAAGCAGATTAACACAGACGGTCAGAATCCTCTCTATGATCAGAAGCTCAATTTCCGAGAATTCCCTGGTCTTTTCTAACGGTTCCCCTTCGCCGCCTAACATTCGATCAACCATAGCATAACCCAAATTAGAGGCAATTTCCAATATGATATTTCCTTTTAAAGGTGCAAAATTAATGATTCCCAATAAAACCGGATTTGATAGTGCATTGGAGAACTCTGAATACGATACTGCCTCCGAGTTCATTACTTCTACCTGTATTGCCTTTCGCAGATAAACCGGAAGGTTTGTTGACAAAAGCCGTCCATAATGCTCAAAAATAATTTCCAACGTCCTCAGATGTTCTTTGGAGAATTTTGCCGGTCGTGCAAAATCATAATTTTTAATCTGTTTTTCGTCACTGTCTTTTATTTCTTCTGCATCCAGTTCTCCACTGCTTAATGCCTGCAGAAGATTATCAATCTCATTTTGCGATAAGACGTCGCCCATGTAAATCTCACCACCTGTCCGTCTTTTGTTTCCTATTCTTTACTGGCATGTCACGCTGGAGAATCCGACACTGACAATAAAGTCGGAATCAAACATCGTTCTGAGATTCTTTAAAATCTCATCCTGAACTGCCTGCTGGTCATCTCTGAACTCTTCATATGTATAGCTGGACACGACACTGTTGATCTCATTCTGGATCACACTTGCTTTTGTGGAAATTTCTTTTCCATAGCTCTTGTATCCTTTGTTCTTCGTATCCATGGAAATAGATGCTTTTAATACCACATAATGGTCTTTTCCATCTTCACCTTTTTTAAAGTTGATGGTCATCTCATTCTCTAAATCATAAGTCTCGATCTGCGCCATCGGCACGCTTGCAGCACTCTCGCCATTTGCACCATTTAACTCAAGATTGATTGCAGAGGCAACTGTCTCCACAAGCTGATTGGATTTCTTTACGGATGGTATAATCCCAATTGCTAAAATTGCTGTCAATATTGTATTTACCAACACCAGCGCCAGTATCAGGACTGACATTAAATTTTTCTTCATTGTTCTTCCTTTCTACTCTCCCTGTGCCGGAGAGTTATAAGAATTGTAAATCTTAACCTCCACACGTCTGTTGATCGCTCTTCCTTCCGGCGTGGAGTTATCTGCAACCGGAACATAATCTCCTCTTCCTGAGGATTTTATCAATCCCGGATCCAAATCCGTCTTTTCACGAATATAATCTGCCACTGTCAACGCACGATACATTGACAACACATCATTGTCTTCATATTTTTGATTATGGATTGGCACATTGTCTGTGTGTCCTTCTATATCAATCATATTTTTGTCATATTGACTTAAGATTTTACTAATCTTATCCACTAACGGATATGCATCTTCACGGATATCTGCCGAACCGGAATCAAATAGCAGCGCTCCATTCAGAGTGATCAGAACATATTGGGCATTAAAGTCTACCTCTACCTGATTCTGTATTCCTTCTTCCTGTGCCTGTTGTTCCACCTGTTCTGCCATCTTTTCAGACTCATCTAACGCTTCCTGTTCGTAAGCCTCTTTGATATCCTCTTCACTTTCTTCCGTGTCCGTGGAATTTGCCTGCTTTTTATAATACTCATCTAAAAGTTCTAACTGACTGACACCAGCTGATATCATCTGTCCGTCACCGATAGATGCTCCTCCCGATGGTAATATACTAAAGCTGCTTTGCAGTGAAGCGATTACCATTTCGAATTTTTCTGCATCCACTGTAGACATTGAAAACAGCAATACGAAAAAGCAAAGCAGAAGATTCATCAGATCAGCAAACGTATTCATCCATGGTGCTGAACCCTTCGGTGGATCTTCTTTTTTCTGTCTTGCCACTATTCTTCACCTCCGGCTTCCCTTCCATCAGTTGAGAAGCTCTCTCTGACTCCAGGAGATAAGAACGATTTCAGTTTTTCTTCTATTACACGAGGGTTTTCACCTGCCTGTATGGAAAGCAGTCCCTCGACTGTAACCTCTTTCAGTCTGATCTCTGTTGCATTCATCTGTGCCAACTTTGTTGCAGTAGGTGTACAAAGCCAGTTTGCAATCATAGAACCATAGAATGTTGTAACAAGTGCAACTGCCATCTGCGGTCCGATCGTGGACGGGTCATCCATTTTCTGTAACATGTTGATCAGACCAACCAAGGTACCGATCATACCCCAGGCAGGACCTAACTCTGCCCATTTTTCCCAGACACTGATAACTCCTTTGTGCCGGTCCTCGATACAGTTTAAATCTGTCTCTAAAATTCCTCTTACCAGTTCCGGATCCGTACCGTCTACAACTAACATAATTCCTTTTTTCAGGAAATCATCTTCTATATCGGATGCTGCTTCCTCTAATGCAAGCAGTCCTTCCTTACGGGCTATATTTGACAGATTGATGATATTTCGGATTACTTCTCCGGTATCTGCTGTCTCATTCTTAAAAATCAGTTTAAAACCCTTCAATCCATTGATGAAGTCCGGCATCTGATTTGACATCATAACACCTGCTAACGATCCTCCAATGGTAATAAAAAGAGACGGGACATCCCAGAAGTTTCCAAACATTTGCACGCCACCGCTGGTTAACACGCCGACGATAAACATTCCAAAACCTAAAATCAGTCCTGCCAATGATGAAATATTCAATCTGTCCACCTACCTATTCCC
>ENA-OURK01000056-OURK01000056.1-human-gut-metagenome-genome-assembly--contig:-NODE-56-length-12699-cov-36.094438_pt1 | contig 12699 bp, 9 predicted proteins | sample MGYA00243075_ERZ508840 | MGnify/ENA primary metagenome ERZ508840 (study PRJEB26277, sample SAMN04329866) | human gut metagenome | biome: human-associated habitat | host: Homo sapiens | place: USA... | reverse complement strand
TGCTTATGATGTTGTCCGGAGCGGCAATCGCTCAAAATAATACGAATTCTCCCTATACACGATACGGATACGGACAATTGGCGGACCAGGGTTCAGGTAATAGCAAAGCCATGGGTGGTATTGCATACGGATTACGGGATAAATATCAGGTGAATTTCGCTAATCCGGCATCCTATACGGCGATCGATTCGCTTACTTTTATTTTTGATGGCGGTATTTCCCTGCAAAATACGAACTTCAGTAACGGTACGATAAAGCAAAATGCCAAAAACTCCAGTTTTGACTATATTACAATGCAATTTCGTTTGGGTAAATGGGCTGCTATGAGTCTGGGATTGTTGCCTTACTCGAATGTAGGGTATAGCATGGCGGAATACAAGGAAGATACGGATTATCCTTCCCAATCCAGCGCGTTGCAATATTATGGAGACGGCGGATTACATCAGCTATATTTGGGAGCAGGGTTTAAAGTCTTGAAAAATCTTTCTGTCGGTGCTAATATCTCATATTTTTGGGGAGATATAACGCACACAAGAGCCATAACATTTCCGGGAAATTCGTCTACTTTGCCGCTGACTACGATAACAGGTACATCTATGCAAAGCTATAAGTTGGATATCGGAGCACAGTATACGCAGGTATTCGGAAAGAAACATGAAGCTACATTAGGTGTAGTATTCTCGCCGGGACATGATTTGAACAACGACTCATATGTAGAGGATAGATTGGGAAATGAGAAAACGGGAACTACTGTGAATAACAGAGATACGGTTGCCGCTTTCGGTAGTCCGATGAGTTTGGGTGTTGGTTTCAGCTATGTGTATGACAAGCGTTTGACGGTAGGGGCTGACTTTACTTTTCAAAAATGGAGTTCAGTTACTTATATGAATGAGAAAAATGCTTTCTGTAACCGTACCAAGATTGCTGTAGGCGCTGAATTTCTTCCAAACCCTATGGGAAGGAGCTACTTGGCACATGTAAAATATCGTTTGGGAGCTTACTATTCCCAACCTTATTATAAAATAAACGGTATGCGTGCTGCTGACGAATATGGGGTAACTGCCGGTTTCGGACTTCCCATTCCGCGTACGCGTTCTGTGTTAAGCCTTTCGGCCCAGTATGTAAGAACCGAAGGCAAGACAGCCGCATTCCTGAATGAAAATACGTTGCGTATCTGTGTTGGAGTAACTTTCAATGAACGCTGGTTCTTCAAGCGGAAAGTTGATTAATGCTGAATGGTGAAAATAGACAATATAACAACTAAAATTTAAATACAATGAAAATTAAAACGCTTGTCGCTGTTTTGCTCCTTTCGGGTGGAGTAACCAGCACTTTCGCACAAAGTGATTGTAATGCCAATAGTAGTATCTCGCATGAGGCAGTAAGAGCGAAAAACTTCAAGGATGCTTACGCGCCTTGTATGGCAGTTCTGAAAGATTGTCCGACACTGAGATATTACACTTATACCGATGCGCAGAAGATTCTTACAGGTTTGATGAGTCAGATTAAGGATCGTAATTCAGCAGAGTATAAGAAATTGTTTGATGAACTGATGGCTGTGCATGATCAGAAAATGAAGTATATTCCTGAATTTGCTTCAAAGATGAAGGGTGTACCGAGTGTTGCGTCTGCATTAGGCACAAAAGCTGTGGATTATCTGCAATATGCACCTGCTCCTGATTTGAATCAGGCTTATGCCTGGCTGAAAGAATCAGCAGAAACCGCTAAGGGTGAGTCTGATGGTGCTGTATTGCACTATTTTGTTGATGTGTCCATGCAGAAAGTAAAGGCAGATACTAATCATACAGATCAATTCTTCCAGGATTATATCAATGCTTCGCAATACGCCGATGATGCTATTGCTGCAGAGGATAATGCAAAGAAAAAAGCTGTTTTGCAAACAATCAAGGATAATTTGGTAGCTATGTTCGTTAACAGCGGTGTAGCTGATTGTGAATCATTGCAGAATATCTACGGCCCAAAAGTTGAAGAAAATAAGGCAGACTCTGCTTTCCTGAAGAAGACCATCACTATTCTGAAGATGATGAAGTGTAATGAATGTGAGGCATACTTCAAAGCTTCCGATTATTTGTATCGTGTTAATCCGACTGCTGATGCAGCTGTAGGTGTAGCATATATGTACTATAAAAAAGGTGATTATGACACTGCGGTGAAGTATTTCGATGAAGCATTGGGCATGGAAACTGATAATGCAAAGAAATCTGAAATGGCTTATGCTACCGCTGCAGCTTTGTGGCAGGCTAAGAAACTGTCTCAGGCAAGAACTTATGCCCAGAAAGCAATCAGCTTTAATGAAAACTATGGCGAACCCTATATTCTGCTGGCTCAAATGTACGGTTCAAATCCTAACTGGAGTGATGAGCCTGCATTGAACAGATGTACTTACTATGTAGTTATTGATAAACTTCAACGTGCTAAAGCCGTAGATCCGAGTGTTACAGATAAGGTTAATGAACTGATTGCAACTTATGCACGTCATACTCCGCAGGCAAAAGACCTCTTTATGTTGGGTTACAAAGCCGGTGACCGTATTACGATTGGCGGCTGGATCGGTGAGTCTACAACCATTAGATAAGAATATGTCGCTACAACCTAACGTTGTCGGACATAAAAATATGAGCATAACCATTGCCCTGAGGGTGATGGTTATGCTTCTTTTATTTTCTTCCTGTTCCGGACGTAAAAAAGAGATGGGGGCTGCCATTACCGAACGTGATTCGTTGCCGGTTATGGATACTAAAGGGGTAACAACGCTGATTTCCGATTCGGGTATTACCCGTTATCGGGTCAATACGGCGGAGTGGTTGATTTACGACCGTAAGAAACCACCTTATTGGGCGTTTGAAAAAGGTATATATCTGGAAAAATTCGATTCTTTGTTCCATACTGAAGCCAGTATCAAGGCCGATACGGCTTATTACTATAATAAGAAAGAGTTGTGGAAGTTGATAGGAAATGTACACATACAGAACCTGAAAGGAGAAAAATTCGATACGGAGTTGCTGTATTGGGATCAGAATAAAAAGCGTGTCTATTCCGATCAGCGGGTGCGTATAGAACAACCCGACCAGATAATTTATGCCATTGGTTTTGAATCAAATGAGCAATTGACAAAATACCGTTTCTTCAAGACGGAAGGTATCTTTTATGTGGATGAGGACAGTGTCACCCCTTCTGATACGTTGAAAACAGACAGCATCAAATAATATGATGAGCACTATAATTTACTTATTGATAACCATGGCTTTCTCCGCTTTTTTTTCGGGGATGGAGATTGCTTTTGTTTCCGTGGACAAACTCCGTTTTGAGATGGAGCGGAAACCGGGGATTACGTCAAGCATCCTTTCTTGTTTTTTTCGTAATCCGAATAATTTTATTTCCACCATGCTGGTGGGAAATAATATCGCGCTGGTTATTTATGGTATCCTTATGGCACAGATTATCGAGGTGAATCTGCTGGCGGGTATGATTGATAATCATTTTGTAATGGTGCTGGTGCAGACTATCATATCCACTCTTGTTATTCTTGTAACGGGCGAGTTTCTTCCGAAGACGCTGTTCAAGATTAACCCGAATCTGGTATTGAGGGTATTTGCTATACCTTTGTTTGTCTGCTATGTTATTCTGTTTCCCATATCAAAGTTTGCTTCCGGACTGTCTTATCTCTTTTTGCGCTTATTTGGCATGAGGATAAATAAGGAAGCGTCCGATAAGGCATTCGGCAAAGTCGATTTGGATTATTTCGTGCAGTCGGGTATAGAGAATGCTGCTAATGAGGAAGAGTTGGATGCGGAAGTGAAAATCTTTCAGAATGCGCTTGATTTCTCTAATATAAAAATACGCGATTGTATTGTTCCCCGTACGGAAGTGGTGGCAGTGGATGTGACGGCCTCGCTCGAAGACTTGAAGAACGTGTTTGTGGAGTCGGGTATCTCCAAAATTATTGTGTACGATGGGAATATAGATAACGTAATCGGCTATATTCATTCGTCTGAAATGTTCAGAAATCCGGCGGACTGGAGAAATAATGTCAAGGAAGTACCCATTGTGCCCGAAACGATGGCGGCACATAAATTGATGAAACTTTTTATGCAACAGAAAAAAACAATTGCTGTTGTGGTAGATGAATTTGGAGGTACATCCGGTATTGTTTCACTGGAAGATTTGGTTGAAGAAATATTCGGGGATATTGAGGACGAGCACGACAACACTTCCTACATCTGTAAACAAATTGGCGAACATGAATATGTGCTGTCCGCACGTCTTGAAATAGAGAAGGTAAATGAAACGTTCAATCTTGAACTGCCCGAATCGGATGAATATCTTACGATAGGCGGACTGATTCTGAACCGTTATCAAAGTTTCCCGAAACTGCATGAAGTGATAGCCGTTGACAAATATCAGTTTAAGATAATTAAGGTGACAGCCACTAAAATAGAATTGGTACGGTTGAAAGTCACGGAATAATTTCGTTTCAGCGTAAATTTTTAAAGAATAAATAGATGCGTATTAGCATTTTTTGTATCTTCGTGCGCTAAAAAGAACATTGAATAGAAAATAATAATAAACAAATAATTCATATTAACTAAAATGGCAACATTACAAAACATTCGGTCTAAAGGGCCCTTATTGGTGATTGTTATTGGTTTGGCGCTGTTTGCTTTCATCGCGGGAGACGCGTGGAAAGTACTTCAGCCGCACCAGTCACAAGATGTAGGAGAAGTGAACGGGGAAACAATTTCCGCTCAGGATTTTCAGGCATTGGTAGAGGAATATACGGAAGTAGTGAAATTCTCCAGCGGCTTGAACGCGTTGAGCGATGAACAAACCAATCAGATTAAGGATGAAGTCTGGAGAGCATACGTAAACAATAAACTGATTGAGAACGAAGCTGAAAAGTTGGGTTTGACTGTTTCTAAAGCGGAACTCCAGGCTATTATTGATGCCGGTGTACATCCGATGTTGCAGCAGACTCCGTTCCGTAACCCGCAGACCGGTGCTTTCGACAAAGATATGTTGAAGAAATTCTTGGTGGATTACTCTAAGATGAACAAGGCTCAGATGCCGGCTCAATATGCGGAGTATTACAATTCCATGTATAACTTTTGGAGTTTTGTGGAGAAGTCACTTATACAGGCTCGTTTGCAGGAGAAATATCAGGCTTTGATTACGAAGTCTCTGTTCTCTAATCCTGTTGAAGCGGAAGATGCTTTCAATGCACGTGTAGACCAGTCTGACTTGTTGTTGGCAGCCGTTCCTTACTCCTCTATTGTAGATTCTACAATTGTTATTAAGGAATCCGAACTGAAAGATGCTTACAACAAGAAAAAAGAGCAATTCAGACAATATGTGGAAACCCGTAACATCAAGTATATTGATGTGCAGGTTACTGCAAGTCCGGAAGACAAAGCCGATATTCAGAAAGAAGTGGAGGAATATACTGCGCAGCTGGCTGAGAATCCTTCTGATTATTCAAACTTTATTCGCTCAACCGGTTCTACTCAGCAATATGTTGACTTATTCTATACAGACAAGGCGCTGCCTGCTGACGTTGTTGCCCGTTTGGACTCTGTAAAGGTAGGCGGTGTATATGGTCCTTACTATAATGCATCGGACAATACAATCAATTCTTTCAAGAAACTGGCTTCTGCTGTTATGCCTGACTCCATTCAATATCGTCAGATTCAAGTGGTTGCAGAAGATGCTGCCAAGACCAAGACTTTGGCTGACAGTATCTACACAGCCATTAAAGGCGGTGCAGACTTTGCTGAAATAGCCAAGAAGTACGGCCAGACAGGTGAGGCAACATGGATTTCTTCTGCCAACTATGAAGGTGCTCAAGTGGATGGTGATAATTTGAAGTATATTGCAGCCATCACTACTTTGGGTCAGAATGAGTTGGCTAACCTCGCTTTGGGACAGGCAAACGTTATCTTGCAAGTGATGAATAAAAAAGCTGTGAAAGATAAATATAAAGTAGCCGTTATCAAGCGTCCGGTTGAATTCAGCAAGGAAACTTATAGCAAGGCATACAATGACTTCAGTCAGTTCATTGCAGCTAACAATACTTTGGACAAATTGGTTGCCAATGCAGAAGATGCAGGGTACAGACTGCTGGATAGAACTGACTTGTACAGTTCGGAGCACGCTATCGGAGGTGTGAAAGGTACGAAAGAAGCTTTGAGATGGGCATTTGCAGCAAAAGCAGGTGAGGTTTCAGGTCTGTATGAATGTGGCGAAAGTGACCATATGATGGTGGTGGCTGTTACGAATATCATTCCTGAAGGTTACCGTCCGTTGTCTATGGTACAAGAACAGTTGAGAAGCGAAATTCTTCGTGATAAGAAAGCAGAGAAAATCATGGCTGATATGAAAGCTGCCGGTGCAACGACTTTTGACCAATATAAGAATATGGCAAATGCAGTGAGTGACTCCGTAAAGCATGTTACTTTCGCTGCTCCGGCCTATGTCCCGGCATTGCGTAGTAGCGAACCTTTGGTAGGGGCATATGCTTCAATTGCTGAATTAAACAAGTTGAGCGCACCTATCAAGGGTAATGGTGGTGTATTTGTTCTTCAACCTTATGCTAAGGAAAAACTGAATGAAACTTATAACCAGGAAACGGAAGAAGCTACATTGGAAGGTATGCATGCACGTATAGCAAATCAGTTCATGAATGATTTATACTTGAATGCCAATGTGAAAGATAGCCGTTATCTGTATTTCTAATAATATAAAAGTAGAATAATTTTATATACTTGGGGAAGCCGTTCGATAAATGTCGAACGGCTTTTTCATTTGTGCAACTTTATTCCTACCTTTGCAAAGGATAATTTATCAGTAAATAAACTATCTTTTATCGTAAATATACAGTTAGAATGAAACAACCTCTTTAGGCCTTACATTAACCGAGCTTCAGACGGTCGTAAAGAATCTGGGGCTGCCAGGATTTGCGGCCAAGCAGATTGCTGCGTGGCTATATGACAAGAAAGTAGCTTCCATAGACGAAATGACAAACTTGTCGTTAAGACATCGGGCTCTGTTGAAAGAGATATACGAAGTAGGATGTGAAGTACCGGTGGATGCCATGCGGTCGGTAGACGGTACCGTGAAGTATCTTTACCGTGCCGGAGAGGGACATTATGTTGAAGCCGTTTACATTCCGGATGAAGATAGGGCTACGTTGTGTGTATCTTCCCAGGTGGGATGTAAGATGAACTGTAAGTTCTGTATGACAGGTAAGCAGGGTTTCACCGCCAATCTGACCGCTAATCAGATTATTAATCAGATAAATTCTTTGCCCGAACGGGATAAACTGACCAATGTGGTGATGATGGGTATGGGAGAACCGTTGGATAACCTTGATGAAGTTTTGAAGGCTCTGGAAGTGATGACATCATCCTATGGATACGGTTGGAGTCCGAAGCGGATTACACTCTCTTCTGTCGGGCTTCGTAAGGGGTTGCAGCGTTTCATTGAAGAATCAGACTGTCATTTGGCAGTCAGCCTGCACTCGCCCGTGCCTTTGCAACGACGTGAACTGATGCCTGCCGAAAAGGCTTTTTCCATTACTGAGATTGTAGATTTGTTAAGAAACTATGATTTTAGTAAACAGCGCAGACTATCTTTCGAGTATATTGTTTTTAAAGGAGTGAATGATTCTTTGTTGTATGCCAAGGAGTTGTTGAAATTATTGCGGGGGCTGGACTGCCGTATCAATTTGATTCGTTTTCATGCTATTCCGGGAGTTAATCTGGAAGGTGCTGATATGGAGACAATGACAGCATTCCGTGATTATCTGACATCGCATGGACTGTTTACTACGATTCGTGCTTCGCGCGGTGAAGATATATTTGCCGCATGCGGTATGCTTTCGACTGCTAAACAGGAAGAGAATAAAGAAGAATTAATATAAATTATTAACTTTGACGCCAAGCTTATACGCCTTTTTCGTAGTTTTGTAATAACTAAAACATATAAATGTATGAAGAAACACCTGTTTTATTTGAGTATGGCCCTGATAACTGCATTGTTTTCAGCATGTGGTAATGGCAAGAAGGGTGTGTTTACTCCGACATCCAGTGGTCGGGCGTATGAAATTTTGGTAGTGATTGACCAGGGGTTGTGGGAGCGTCCTGCCGGTCGTGCTCTCTATGATGTACTTGATTCTGACGTACCTGGGCTTCCCCAGTCGGAACGTTCATTCCGTATTATGTATACTTCTCCGGCAAACTATGACTCTACATTGAAGTTAATCCGCAATATTATCATTGTTGAGGTGAACAAAGATCTGTATACACAGCCTAAGTTCAAATATGCGAAGAATGTATATGCTGCACCTCAATCTATCCTGACTATTCAGGCACCGGATGAAGCCTCTTTTGAGAAGTTTGTCGAGGAGAACAGGCAAGTAATTGTGGATTTCTTTACCCGTGCTGAAATGAACCGTCAGATTGCAGTGCTGGAAAACAAACACAGTGACTATGTTTCTACGAAAGTAAAGAGTATGTTCGATTGTGACGTATGGGTTCCAGGTGAACTGACGGCGACTAAGCAGGGAGAAAACTTCTTTTGGGCAGGTACGAATGCTGCTACAGGTGATCAAAACTTTGTTATCTATTCCTATCCTTATACCGACAAGGATACATTTACGAAAGAGTATTTCGTGCATAAGCGTGACTCTGTGATGAAGATTAATATTCCTGGTGCAAGAGAGGGTATGTATATGGAAACCGATTCATTGATGACAGACGTACGTCCTATCAATGTACAGGACGAATATGCATTGGAAGCTCGTGGCTTGTGGCGTGTGAAAGGCGATTTTATGGGTGGTCCGTATGTATCTCATGTCCGTTTGGATAAAGTTAATCAGCGCATTGTTGTATCCGAGATATTTGTGTATTCACCCGATAAGATGAAACGTAATCTGGTACGTCAGATGGAAGCGTCATTGTATACGCTTAAATTGCCCGGAAGCAAACAGGAAGGAAATGAGATGCCTTTGGCAGTAACAAAAAAAGATTCTACTAAAACAGAAAAATAAGGATGGAAGATAATAAAATAAGAGTTGGTATAACTCAGGGAGACATAAACGGAGTTGGGTATGAAGTGATTTTGAAAACATTTTCGGATCCGATGATGTTGGAGTTATGTACCCCGATTATTTACGGTTCACCCAAAGTAGCTGCTTATCACCGCAAGTCATTGGACTTGCCGACTAATTTCAGTATTGTGAACTCGGCATCGGAAGCTGTCCCTAATCGTCTGAGTGTCGTGAACTGTACAGACGATGAAGTAAAAGTTGAGTTTTCCAAACCTGATCCGGAGGCTGGTAAAGCTGCTCTTGGTGCTTTGGAGAAGGCAATTGAAGAATACAAAGCGGGGCTGATTGATGTTATTGTTACGGCTCCTATCAATAAGCACACTATTCAGTCGGAAGAATTCTCTTTTCCCGGACATACGGAGTATATCGAAGAGAAGTTGGGTGATGGCGGAAAAGCTTTGATGATTCTGATGAAAGATGATTTACGGGTGGCATTAGTGACAGGACACATTCCTGTACGGGAGATAGCATCGGCTATAACGAAAGAGTTGATACAGGAGAAACTGCTCGTTTTTAACCGTGCGTTGAAGCAGGACTTTGGTATCGGAGCACCGCGTATTGCTGTACTTTCCCTGAATCCACATGCCGGTGATGAAGGCTTATTGGGTACGGAAGAGCAGGAAGTAATCATCCCTGCCATTAAAGAATTGGCGGGGAAAGGCATATTGTGTTATGGTCCTTATCCGGCTGACGGCTTTATGGGTTCCGGTAACTTTACTCATTTTGACGGTATACTGGCAATGTATCACGATCAGGGACTTGCTCCTTTTAAATCTTTGGCTATGGATGAAGGTGTAAACTATACGGCCGGTCTTCCGGTAGTGCGTACTTCACCGGCGCATGGCACGGCTTATGATATTGCAGGAAAAGGGATCGCTTCCGAAGATTCTTTCCGGCAGGCTGTCTATGTGGCAATCGATGTGTTCCGTAACCGTATGCGCGAGCAGGAAGCACATGCCAATCCCCTGAGGAAACAATATTACGAAAGACGTGATGACAGCGATAAGCTGAAACTTGATAGTACAGAAGAGGATTTGTAGTATGACGAAAGCAGAAATACAACAAGTAAAACTGCGTTTTGGTATTATTGGCAATAACGAGGCATTGATGCGTGCTATTGATATCGCCATTCAGGTAGCTCCTACTGATTTGTCGGTGCTGATTACCGGAGAGAGTGGTGTGGGTAAGGAGAGTTTTCCGCAGATTATCCATCAATACAGCCGCAGAAAGCACGGACAATATATCGCTGTAAACTGCGGGGCTATCCCCGAAGGAACGATTGATTCGGAACTGTTCGGCCATGAAAAAGGAGCTTTTACCGGTGCTATCGGTGAACGTAAAGGGTATTTTGGCGAGGCTGACGGCGGTACCATTTTTCTTGATGAGGTGGGGGAGCTTCCTATGCCTACACAAGCTCGTTTGCTTCGGGTGCTTGAGACAGGTGAGTTTATTACAGTCGGTTCGTCTAAAGTTGAAAAAACGAATGTACGTATTGTTGCTGCTACCAATGTGAATCTTACACAAGCAATTGCTGACGGGCGTTTCCGCGAAGATTTATACTACCGTCTTAATACGGTGCCTATTCCGGTGCCGGCTTTACGCGAACGTGGAGAGGATGTTGTGTTACTGTTCCGCAAGTTTGCATCAGACTTTGCCGAAAAGTATCGTATGCCTGCCATTCAACTGACTGATGATGCCAAACAAGTGCTGCTGACATATCCATGGCCCGGTAATGTACGTCAGTTGAAGAATATAACGGAACAGATTTCCATTATTGAAACCAATCGTGAAATCAACGCTTCTATTTTGAAGAATTACCTGCCCGAACAGAGCAATGTGCAGCGCCTGCCTGCCTTGTTTGGTGTAAAGAATGAAAGTAAAAGTTTTGAAAGCGAGCGCGAAATACTGTATCAGGTACTTTTTGACATGCGCCAGGATGTCACCGAATTGAAAAAACTGGTACACGAAATTATGACCGAACGGGCAACTATGGGAAATCAGGGTGCGACACCTACTGCTTATTATGCATCTGCTCCAGCGGTAGTAGCTTCAGTACCTGCTGCCGGAGTGCCTACTATAATACACCCTTCCGTGAAATCAGCTCAGGAAGTAGATGAGGATATTCAAGACACGGAAGAGTATGTTGAAGAATCTCTCTCATTGGATGAAGTGGAAAAAGAAATGATACGCAAGGCACTTGAAAAGCATCACGGAAAGCGCAAAAGTGCGGCTAAAGATTTGAATATATCGGAGCGTACGCTATACAGAAAGATAAAAGAATATGGATTGGATTAAGAAAATAACGTTGATATCGGCGTTAGCAGGTTTGGTGTGCGTGGTAGTTTCCTGCCGCATCTCTATGGGACTTGCTCCGATAAGTTCTATTGATTACAGCAAAGTGAAGACTATTACAATTGCCGAATTTCCTAATCGTGCCGAGTACGTGTATGCTCCCATGACTACGGAGTTTAACCAGAAACTTAAGGATATGTTTATCCAGCAAACACGTTTGCAATTGGTGAATGCCAACGGCGATCTGGAAATAGACGGTGAGATAACGGGTTATAACCAATACAATGAAGCTGTAGCAGCTGATGGCTATTCTTCTAAAGTGAAGCTGACTATGACCGTAAACGTGCGTTATGTAAACAATACCAATCATGAGGAAGATTTTGAACAACAGTTTTCCGCTTTCCAGACTTATGATTCCTCCTTGCTGCTGACTGATGTGCAGGATGATCTGATAAGTAAAATGATAAAGGATATCACAGAACAAATATTTAATTCAACCGTAGCTAACTGGTAATTGAGGAATGACTTCTGCCTATTTGCAACAATGGATACAGCATCCTGAAATGTTGAATAAGGATACTTTGTACGAGCTTCGTACTCTGCTGGTCCGTTATCCCTATTTTCAGTCGCTTCGGCTGCTGTATCTTAAGAATCTATATTTGCTGCACGATGTCACATTCGGAGCAGAGCTGCGTAAGGCTGTTCTGTATGTGGCAGACAGACGTGTATTGTTTTATTTGATAGAAGGCGACCGCTATAGGTTGAAGTCACAAAAGTCACCTTTACTTTCTTCCAGAGTGCCGGAAGAAGAACCTAATGTAGACCGTACACTCTCTTTGATAGATGCTTTTCTGGCAACAGTTCCCGAAGAGCATTCGCAGGTTACAGAATTGGATTATGCAATGGATTACACAACTTATCTGTTGCAGGATGACGGACAGAATGATTCTGAACCGACCGGTGGGAAAGAAGTCCCTAAACTGCGCGGACACGAACTGATAGATGGATTTATACGTAAGAGCGAGTCGTCGGAATCATCTGTATTTGAAAGATCGGTATGTCCTGAGAAAGTTCTCGTATCTCCGGAAGAAAAGGAGGCATCTCTTGAAGATAAGGAAGTGATTTCCGAGCAAAAAGAGACTTTCTCTGCTTCCCTTTCAAAAAACGAATATTCTACTTCCGAAGACGATGAAAATGATGATGGACAGATTCGTCAGGAAGATGTGGATGATAGCTGTTTTACAGAAACTTTGGCTAAAATCTATATTAAACAGCACAGATCT
>ENA-OURK01000054-OURK01000054.1-human-gut-metagenome-genome-assembly--contig:-NODE-54-length-12748-cov-16.484571_pt1 | contig 12748 bp, 2 predicted proteins | sample MGYA00243075_ERZ508840 | MGnify/ENA primary metagenome ERZ508840 (study PRJEB26277, sample SAMN04329866) | human gut metagenome | biome: human-associated habitat | host: Homo sapiens | place: USA... | reverse complement strand
TCCGATCTGTGGAGAGATTGTCAAACAGAACGTCACTATGCACATATGAAAAGCGGAGCCCGCAAACGGACTCCGCTCTGGTGTTACTTATTTATCATTTTTTCTTTTCTTCTTGTAGAAGATTCCGCCTGCAATGGCAAGGGCTGCGATTACAAGAACTGCTGCATAAGCACCGATCGGGGTGTTATCGCCGGTCTTGACTGCTACCTTTCCACTGAGTGCACTGCTGTAAGAAGCCGGTGTTGAACCTCCGCTTACAGGAGTTCCTGATGACGGAGTACTCGTTGTAGCTTTGTTGACAATCTTAAGCAGACCACCCTTGTAAGAATAATCAATTTCTCCACTTACAGAGAAGTTATAATCATCATCAACTTTGATCGTTACACTTCCTGCACCTGTATATCCGGTCGGAGCCTGAACCTCTGTCAGAGTGTAGGTACCCGGTTCAAGTTCTAATTCATGAGCACTTGCCTCGGATGTCCACTCATCGATCACAGATCCGTCCTCATCAGTCAGTCTGAAACTTGCACCTGCAAGACCGACACCATTTCCATCAGTCTTCTGTACGCGAAGCTTACCGTCTGTATCTTCCGGAATTTTGTTTACAAGGTTGATGTTACCGGCCAGGTTATCCTTACTTAAAGCAACTGTACCTTCACCGGTTACTTCATATTCAAAGACATCAAGGTCAAGAATATTTCCGTCTGCATCTGTTTCCAGAATGTAGTAGTTGATCGGCTCTGTACCGTCTTTGCCTCCAAGAGGAACCTCAACAGTAACTGTGTCATTCTGTACCAGCGTTACTACCGTGAACAGATTATAAACACCATCATCGCCCTTTGTAAAGACACCTGCATAGAACGTATCGTCCGTAGTTGTCTGTGTGGTACCTTTCAATACCTGTTTGTTAATGTTAATCTCGCCCTTATAGGAATAACCTGTAGGAATATCAAAGAATACATTCTCCAGGTTTACAGCACCTTCCTTAGGACCAGCTTTCAGATCCAGTTTCACGGTGTTGGAACCGCCATCAACTGTACACATAAACTGTGATCCATTATGCATACTCTGCTGATCAAGATTAATCACATTGCCGTTTGCATCTGTCTCATATACATAATAGGTACCCTGTGCCAGATCACTGAATGTCACACTTCCTGCGGAAGCATTTACCAGATGAATGGCCTGCGGGAGAGCTCCCTTGTATGGATACTTACCTGCTGCATCTGTAAACAGATTTACATAGAAGGTATCGTCCTGAGCGATCAGGTCTATGAAATCACCGCCATTTGCGTAAGTAACTTTCTTGGTTACTGTGATCTGACCGGAACCAGATGCCTGGTAGTCAACCATAGTAACTTCGATTACGTCTTTGTCTTCCATCTTGAATGTCTGATCCGGAGCCACTGTGTAGCCGGACGGAGCTGAAACCTCACTTAATGTGTAGGTCTCGCCTACTGTGAGGAGACCTGTGATCTCATGAGCTTTGCCGTCAGATGTCCACTTGTCAAGTTCCTTGCCGGTGGAGTCTTTCACTACGAGCTGTGCACCGCTGAGTGCTTTGCCGCTCTCGTCAGTCTTGAGGATGCTTGCTTTGGTTGGAGCATCCTTCATTACAACTTTAGTTGTCTTTCCTGTCTTATCAACAGTAAATTCAATATCCTTAGCTGTTCTGTACCCTGCCGGAGCACTTACTTCATGAAGAGTATAAGTTACATCTGCAACAAGTGCTGCTGTAACTGCATGAGTCTTACCATCAGATGTCCACTCTTCCATTACCTTGCCATTCTTGTTCAGAATCTGAAGTTTCGCACCTGCGATCTCTTTCTCGCCTGTCAGGTCTGTCTTACTTACTGTCACACTTGTCTGTGCATCTTTCATTACAACTTTCGTTGTAGAACCATCTTTGTTTACTGTGAACTTCACATCATCTGCAATCGCATATCCGTCCGGAGCTTCGATCTCACGAAGAATGTAAGATTCACCTGCTTTCAGTTTCTTAGTTACTTTATATTCCTCATTTGTAGAAGTCCAGGATTCCAGAACTGTCTTGCCATCACTGGACAAAATCTGTAATTTCGCTCCAGGAAGCTCCTTGGTACCTGCCAGGTCTGTCTTGGAAACTACTACTACATTTTTAGCGTCGTGCATAGTTACTAACTGCTCATTGCCTTCGATGGAATCTACATGAACTGTAAACTCAACATCCTTTGCATATGCATAACCGTCCGGTGCTGTCTTCTCGTGAAGAATATAGGTGTTACCTGCAACAAGTGGTTTCTTGCAGTCTTTTTCTGTAATGATTACAGGTTTGTCTGCAGTTTTCCACTCTGCAATTACGCTGTTATCTGCTTTATCCAGAATCTGAAGGACTGCTCCCGGAAGTTCATCTGTATCGGTAATATCCTTCTTGCTTACCTTAATCTGAAGTTTGGCATCTCGCATTACTACAGCGGATTCAACTTTGTCATTAATAACAATTTCTCCTTTGTCCGTCAGAACAAATTTGATATCGTCTGCATTTGCATATCCGGCCGGCGGTGTTACCTCATGAAGAGTATATGTCTCACCAATTTTTAACACTCCGGTAACTACTTTATCCTTCTTATCCTCAGTTTCCCAGGTTTTTACTACTTCTTTACCTTCAGAATCAAGAATCTGAAGTTTTGCTCCTCCAATAGAATCTTCACCAGTGATTGCCTTCTTACTGATAGTAACACTGGTCTGGATGTCTGTCATTGTTATCTGTCCATTTTCAACAACTTCATCATTAACAACAACCTCACCATCATCATTCAGTGTAAATTCAACTGGATCTGCAATTGTATAACCATCCGGTGCCTTAGTCTCAACCAGATAATATTTCTGACCACTGGTAAGTTTACCTGTAATATCATGAGCTTTATCATCTGTAACCCAACTCAGTCCTTTGATTGGATTCTTAGAAGCATCCTGAATTTCAAGTGTTGCACCACTCAGGGCTTTGCCTTCTTTATCAACCTTAAGAATAGAAACATTTGTCTTCTCATCATACATTTTAACTGAAATTGTATCAGTTTTTCCTGCTTCAACTTTAAATGATACCGGACTAGCCAGCTTATACCCTTCAGGAGCTTCTGTTTCAATTAAGAAATATTCACCTGCCGGCAAACCGCTAACAGTTTTCGCAGTTCCTTCTTCAGATTCCCACTGGAGTGGATTTCCTGATGCATCTGTTGCAATTTCACCAGGTTTTCCATCTACACTAGTACGAATTTCTAGTTTTGCACCTTTTACATATACAGGGTTCTCATCTGTACTTTCATTCTTGTCAAGCTTAGCAAAACTGATTGCATTTTTTTCATTAGTTACAACGATTGTATTATCAGCAACTTCTTTATCATTTACCAGCACTTTTCCTAATGCAGTAACTGTAAAGGTTATTTCAGCTCCTGGAATATATCCACTCGGTGCTTCTACTTCAATCAGTTTATAAGTCTTGCCTGCTTCCAATTTCGCTTCAACTGTATGACTAGCGCCAACAAGGGAAGTCCATGTTTTCTCTACTACATATTCCTCACTATCAGGTTCCTTTGTAGGATCTACAATCTGGAATTTTGCTCCTCCAATTTCATTTCCATCAATATCTGTTTTAGAAATTTTCACTTCGATTGGAGCATCTTTCATAATAACCTTTGTTGTTTTTCCATCAGTACCTATAGTAAAGGTTACCGGAGCAGCAAGACTATATCCTGCTGGTGCACTTGTTTCTTCAAGTCGGTATTTTTTACCAGCAACAAGATTTTTACTAACAACATGAACCTTTCCTTCTTCAGATGTCCAATTTTCTACAATGTATCCTGCATCATCACTGTTCTTCTCAGGATCTACTATCTGAAGTTTTGCTCCTCCAATTTCGTTTTCACCTGTCAGATCAGTTTTGCTTACCTCTACTTTTGCAGTAGTATTATAGATTGCTGTGTGATCGTCTTTATTTACTGAAGTAGACTGGTATCCTTCAGGGACATTTATCTCTCTTACTTCATATACAATTGGTTCTCCATTGAAATTCTTCGGCAAATTATTCCATGAGCATGTAACTACATCACCGTCCTCTTTCGTTGGAATAGAAATTGTCTGCGTTGCACTTTCTGTTACAGGAAGTACCTTCTGGTTATTTTTGGGATCCAGCTTATTAATAAATTCATCATTGTCTGCTCTAAACATCTCTGTGTAAATTTTATTATTATCTGTATCTTTCTTTCCAGTATAAACTTTCATATACAACGCAAATTCCAATGATTTCGGTCTGTTCGAAGCATTTTCATCATCGCGCCAGTACTTAATCAACTGTTTAGAAATTTTATCTGTTTCATGGGTGTTAGTAAGAGTAATTGTATTGCCATTACTTGTTGTATCTTTAAGTGTATAATCCTTTACCTCTTTTTCCTTAACAGTGTATTCAATTGCTACTGGTGTTCCATCTTCTTTAATTCGATATTTTGGAAGTCCTGTCCATTCTTTACTCCAGGTTGAAGCTTTCAGCTCGTTTTCCGGTGGTGTTATTGTTGTATACCCACCTTCTTTTCCATTGAGATAATGTGTCTCTGGTTTCCATTTTTTTTCTTCTTCATTCCACTTATATGTTGTATAAGAATCTTTTCCATCCGCTAAAAGCTGAACTTCTATTGCATTTGGCCTTACTCCATCAGAATCAGCATTATCATCCCATATTTTCGAAACAATAATATTGGTCTTTTCAGGAACATAGCTATTAGTAATTGTAAATACGTCTCCATCCTGAGAATATTTAGGAGTTCCGTAATAATCTGGAACGTTTAACTCCTCAACAGAGTACGTAATTTCATAAGTTTCTCCTTTGTATCTGTAATACTTAGGTAACTCATTCCAACTTACTGTTTTACTTTCATGTGTTTCGTTGTCTAACTTAAGTATCTTTTTCGCATCATTTTCAACTTTATCAAATGTGTTTGTTTTCTCCTTATATGTCACTACATCAAGTGGTATTGAATTATTGCCTACAGTAATCTCTGCTTTTAACTGAACCTCGATGTCTTTTCTTAAATATACATTATTTCCATCAGCCCATACCTTTTTAACAGTCTTGGATACAGTTTTTGGTTTGTAAGTATTTACTATTGTAAGATTATTATTTTCATCAGCTTGAGAAACAACATAATCATTACCAAGATTCTTAATTACTGTTGGGTCATGAGCATCTTTTACTTCCTTTACTGAATATATTATCTCAACACCATTTTCATACTTAGGAAGGTTATTCCATTCTACAAACCAATTATTTGATGGTGTATTTGATGGTGTATCTGGTCTACTTACTTCCTTCACCTCAGGCTTGCCATTACTATTTGTCATTGCAATTTCAGGAGAATCTCCAACCTTTTTGTAAAGTCGGAAATAAACTACAGATGGACGTTTACCATCACGGTTAGAATCATCCTTCCATTCCTTTTCTGCCCTTACTGAAATTTTTTCACTTTCACGATTATTAGTAATTGTTGCCTTATAAGTATCATCCTCTAATTGCAATATGCCTTTATTGCTATAAGATGTTTTATATCCATTTACAGTTTGTTCAGTTACGGTATATTGTATCTCATAGCCGTTATAATATTTCGGAAGATTTTTCCATTTGAAAACCCAGTTGTTATCTTTTGTAATGTTTTGTGTTTCTTCATTATTTTTAAAGATATTCTTAGTGATATCTCCTGCTGCAGTTGTAGTTGCTTTTAAAGATACACTAATGGAATCTGGTCGTTTTTTATCACGATCCTCATCATCATTCCATTCTTTAGTAACCTCCGCATCACAAACTTCATAAGAGTTAGTTACTACATAGGTGCCATCTTTTATAGTTGTTCCTTCATTTTTCCAAACACTTGACAAATCGGAAGTATCTTCTTCTACATTATAGATTATATCTGAGCCACCATAATATTTAGCCAAATTATTCCACGAACCCTCATAGCTCGGTCCGCTCAATTCCAGAGTAGTAGTAGTAAGATCAGACTTTCCTGTCACCTTTTTTAAATCATCAAGAGTTGTATACGTTTTCTGTCCAACTGTTGCAGAAAGTTTTACCTTAACTTTAGTTGGTGTATCTACGATTTTACCCTTTGTATCCCAAACTTTTTTTACAGGAATACTTACCTTTTCATAATCGTAAGTATTAGTAAATGTATATGTTTTTCCATCCTGACTAACCGAACTACTCGTTAACGTATATTTTCCTTTGGTAGCGTCTTTCCCATTAAGAAATTCGTTTACCGAGACATCTGTATAAATATTTCCTTCCTTTTTCTGTTCTCTTATTTGATATTCATAAGACTTTTCGTTTTTATCGTTTTTATCCTTTTCAGGAAGAACTGACCATGTATAACTCCAGTCTTTATCCGCAATTAATTCTACTCTTCCCTCAATGTATGTCTCAACATTTCTGCCTAGACTATTATCATAATAAGTATACTTCTCTTTTTCCGGAAGTTTCTCCCATTTATCATCACCTTCGCCTTCCAATCTGCGATATAGCTGCATATACACTATACTAGGACGATTATTATCACTATTGTTATTATCCTCCCATCTTTTTTTAACTGTACGTGATGTAATAGGTGTTTTTTTGTAGTTTGTGATAGTAAATATTTTAGTTAAAACTCCATTAATAGTTTCCTCACTCAATGTAATTTTACCTTCATATTTACCAGTAACATCTTCACCTTTAGCATTTCTTATGGATTCTTCACTAACTGTATATGTGATTTCATTACCTTTGGAATCATATTTCAGCAAATCTGTCCAACTCTGTTCCCAATTATTATTTTGATTTAAACTTCCACCTGCTTGTTCAGAACCGTTAGCTTTAACTTTTACCTCTATAGTATCCCCTGAATGACTATTAGCACCATCATCCCATACTTTTTTTACCTTTATAGGGCAAATAGCTTCATTATATATATCTATCTCATCATTCATATATGCGGCTAGATTTTGAGAGGAATCCTTACCAAAAATAAACTCTTTTTCTGGGCTTAAAGCTTTATATCCTTTTGGTACACTAGTTTCAACCAATCGATATTTTGCATTGACTTCAAATGTTCCTGCAATCTGAATGTAATTCTCACCCGGAAGTTTTTCTTGCGTAAATATAATTTTTCCGTTATCCGCAGTTTCACCTTCCGCTATTCCAGAACCATCTTCTTTTTGTACATCCTCATAATCATCTAAATTTTTATTATATTTCTGAAGTTTAAATTTTGCTCCAGTAAGCGGTGCATTATTCCTCTTATCCAATTTATAAACTGAAATAAATCCTTCTTTATTTCCTACAGTACCAGTTGCACTCGCATCAATCTTAACACTATTGTCTTCATCTTTGCCAGATATTTTTCCCTCAAATTCTGCAATATTATAGTAATGAACATATCCTGAATTATCAGTATTGCCAGCATCAGGAATTATTGACGCATCATATATCAATTTATATTTGTGCTGTCCATTTGCCTTAATCGTAACAGTAAGAATATTTCCAGGATTCATATGTTCTTTGCCAGTCTGCTGGTTCTTGTCATATGTATAGGAAAATTTTACATTCTCATTAAGAATATTATTTTCGTTAGTTTTATCAATCTCAACAACTTTTAACGTACTGAGCTGAATGTTAACACCAGCACTGGAATAGTCCTTAATAGTATATATATGTTCAGTATCTGTAGCAAAATCTTTTACTGAATATCCATCAACTATAACAGAATAAGAGGATTTAAAATTAGTTGTCGCAGAAGCTTCTGTACCCATATGCTTAATAATGCGATTAGCTGTTGTATCTACTGACGCTTCAACGTTTCCAATAGAAGATCCAGCTAACTTAAATGACGCTTTATTAGTAAATGTTGTACCAATATTACCAGCATTAGAATTATCAATTCGAGTCTGATATTGAATTGTCCATGTATGATTATCATCTAACGGATATTTGATTTTGAAAGTTATATTCTTAGAACCAACATCGCCTTTTGCATTTAATTCATCATCATAAATTTCGGGTGTTCCTTCACCAACATTTCCCGTCCATCCATACAAATGAGCATTTCCATAATATGTATGATTTCCTTCAAGAACATCAGTAACTTCAAGTTGATTATTTCTGCCAATATTCATTCCTTTTCCCAAAGTGATAGTCCAATCTAACACCTTAGAATCCTGACTATTGACACTTCCTTCTTTACCAAAGGTATACTGTTTAAGTTCTTTTGTCACTTCGTCAAAACCATTTTTCTGCACAGAAGTAACCCTTGCGGCATTAGAAATAGTTCCGGTTTCACTGTCTGGCCGAGTATAATAAGTAATAGTCAAATTATACGCAGAATCCGCACTTGGAAGTTTTGACGTCTCTGCAGTTACTGCATCATCTCCAAAAAGAATCTGCATTGTTTTATTTCCATTAGTAATATCTATCTTTGGTTGACCTATATTAATTCCTGTTTTGTCAGTATCAATTTTAACCTTTGGAATTGTATCTCCAACTTCAGCACTAACAAAACTGTGAGCACCAGATAATGTATCTGTGAAAACAAATTGATTTAACCCTGTACTTGGTACATAAATAGTTGCCGTCCATTTTGCATACTTAGTTACATTTCCATTATCGTCTTCTACAGGCACCAAACCATCATACTGTTTTGAAAGTACTCCATCTGTGCCGCTCGTTCCCTTACCAGGTCCAATTATCGTTCCCGTTGATACACTATCATTATTCTTAGATACGGTTCCTACATTTCCGTATTCTTTGTCGTCTAATCCTGGTCTTGCTATTGTATAATATTTAAAAATATACTCATATTTTCCATTTTCTGTTTCCGGAATTGTATAAGACCACGTATCAGTTCCGTATGTAAAATCATTTGTTGGATTCCACTCAATCGTATCTGGTACAACAGAACCAGTTACAGTCTCTCCATTACTGTTCTTTTTGGTAACCTGAATAGGAGAATTCGTATCATACATTAAGCCTTTGCCCTGTAAAATATCAGTCACTTTAAGTCCAGCTGCTTTTGCTTTTGCATTTGCATTAACAGTTAAAATCCATTCAATTCTTCCATCATCTTGTAAATTTCCATATGCTTTATTAATCCAATTTACAGAATAACTGCCCTGTGCATGAACTTGTTTTGTGTTGTTACCACCTTCTCCATATTTAATATCAGCACTGTTTTCAAGCCCTCCTATAGAGTTATTGGACGGCACTAAAGCAGAATCTTTAATTTTTGCTTTATATTGAAGTTTTATTGATTTATTTGTTTCAGAACCTGTAATTTTCAACCAATCTGGATCCAATTTTACACTAAATGTCTGAGCATTATCTGTGTGTAAAAAGCCAGGAACCGCATCTGTTTTATTTATTTTAGTTGTTTGACCGTCTTTTATAACTACTATAGATTCTTCATCTAGTTGAAGACTGTCACCCAGTGTGTCATTAATAATAACATTTTGGGGATCTCCAAAAGATTTTATATCAATTGTAAATGTAAAACCGTTTTTTTCGTCATATGTAGACACACTTTTCGCCGCATCAAGAATAGCATCATCAAATTTGACATTCCAGCTTGTTCCATTAACAGTAATCGTTTCGGTTGAACTACTGCTTGTTTTTTGGAAACTTCCTGTAATCTCTATAGATCCACTAACCCGCTTATAATGTAAATATGCTTTATTCATCTGTACATATAATGTATTAGTTGAAGCATCAACTTTAACAAATCCAGGATTTCCATAAGTATTTTTTACATCTTCTTTTGAATCAGCATCCCATTCCAACTTTTTCCATGATACATCTTTTGAAACATTCAAGTTTGATGGTAAAGTGTATTTCATATTAGGATTATTATCCATCTGGTTATCATCTGATTCAGCAAATGGAAGAATAAGTTTAAATGTTCCACCACTTACAGAATCTTTAGATGGATCATAATTTTGCATTAAGTTTCCAGATGAATCATAAATCTCTAAATTCGGCCCAGTAATGTATTTCTCAAATATGTTTGCATACTCTGACTCGGAAAGATCATTTACAGAGTCCATCCTATTACTATTGTTTACGGTTGGCTGCCCGCTCTCACTACTTCCATTTTCATCATTTACCTGTACCTTAGGAGCTTTAGCTTTTTTTATCTTAAGACGATCCTTACTCTGTCCCAACAATTTGTTCTGCTCATCAAGTTTTGCCTGTTTGTCATCATCAACTGCCTGAGTAGTTTCCGGTGTCGGTGTTGCTTCCGGGACTTCTGTCACTTCCGGTGTCGGTGTCGCTTCCGGGACTTCTGTCACTTCCGGTGCCGGTGTTACTTCCGGTGCTTCTGTCACTTCCGGTGTAGTCTCCTCCGGTTTAACTTCCGGTTTTTCCTCTGGTTCAGTCTGTGGAGGGGCAACTTCCGGTGTGGATTCCACCGGTGCCGGTGTAGGCACAAGGATCTCCGTATTCTCCCATGTATAGCTGCAGGATGTTCCATCCACATACCACGCATTTACTACGCCATCCAAGTTCTCCGGGATGATCTGGGCTGCGAACTGGTAGGCAACAGTTTCACCTGCGCCGATTGTCTGGTCAGTCCACATAACAATCTGATTATAGCCGTCGGCACTTCCATCCGGAAGGTCAGCTGTGTTGTTGCTGTCTACCGCATAGGCACCTGCACCTGCTGTTTCGGTTCCGTATCCGTTTACCCAACTCAGCTGTGCAGAATTAAGCAGTGCTTTAACGCTTACACCTGTTGCAGGGTTCTCAGTGTCATTATTCGTAATCTGAGCGGTCATCTGCACGAAGTTGCAGGTGGTTCCACTGACATCTGCCTGGAACACGCTCTGGGTAATGGTTGCAGATACATCTGCATTGGAAGTCTTTGCCTCAGTTGTTGCATTTCCTGATTCCGGGCTTCCGATATCTGTACTGCCATTCCCATTTTCCTGCGTTTCCTGGGATTGCGTCTTATACTCCTCTCCGTTTGCTCTTGTGTCGACCTGACTCTGAGCCGGCTGTGTTTCTTCAGTCTGTCCCTGATTACCGGCAAGTCGCTGTTCGATCTGTTCATTTGTGACATCTGCAAATACCATAACTGACTGTGCATTCTGCAGCATCATAACTACTGTCAGCATCATAGCAAGTATTTTGCGCCACTTTCTGGTCTTTTCCATAAACCATTCCTCCTGTCTTTTTTATTTTATTATAAATTTTTGATAGCTGTCCTGTGTGTTTATATCATTGTCTCTGTCGTCTTACTCTTCTTCTCATGTGACCATGTCACACCTCCTTTGCGTTCCGGGGGAAGTTCATAATCCATGGAAACATCCCTTGTTTCTACCTTAACAGTTATTTTCTGACTGCCCATTACTTTTCTGAAATTGGAAAGAATTCTTCTCGCCACTTTCTGTGAGGATTCGTAATTGCAATAAGGAAGCATTACCAGGTATTGCTCATCACTGTACCTGGCAACCACATCTCCCATCCGCAGATATTTCTTCAACACCTGCCAGAGTTTTGTGCTGGCTTTTTTCCTGTAATATTGTATCCTGGCCGGATCTGCCTGTTTATCCTGCAAATCCAGCCGAATGGTAAGAAGCATAACATATTCTGTGATCCCGGCGCGCAAAGCTCTTCTGGCTTCCAGGCGGTAGATTTCTCTGAATACCGTGTATTCGCAGAAAAAAACACCTTCCGGATCCTGCTCCTGTATTTCGCCGTAGATATCTTCCAGCGTTGCCTGGGAAGCGTTCTGGTTCATTCCCAGGATTTCATCATATAATTCCTGCATTTTCCGGGAACTGTAGGTTCCCAGTTTCTCATACAGAATCTTTACTGCTGTTTCATATTGCTTCAGTGCATTATCTGTATCACCCAGTCCGATCCAGTTTTTAATCAGCCAGTAATGAGCATCCTCACTGAGCTCATCATTGGCTAATACCTGACCGCAGATTTTCTGGACTTTGTCATATTCCTGCATACTGTTGCACAGTTCACACGCTTCATTTACAAGTCTCAGATACACTGAGTGATAATATGTGAACCGTACTGCAAACCAGGATTCTGATGTAAGAATCGAGGTGCAGGGCTTTTTATAGCAGGCCAATGCCTGTTCGTATTTTTTGATCCGAAGGTCTGTATTGCCTTCAGATTCTCTTGTCTGTTCTGCATAATACTTAAATTTCTCCACATCACTGCAGATTTCTATTTCATTATTCCAGCCGTACCTGCCGGCCTGTGAGACTATGTACTCCGCAGTTCCAAGCTGTTTCAGTATATTTCGCAGCCTGTATATGAGATTTTTAAGTGCGCCTATTGGATTGGACGAACCACCATTTCCCCACATCAGCTCTCCAAGTTCTTCTGCCGGAATCATCCGGTTATAGTTCAGAAGAAAAAATGCCAGAAGTGTTATGAGCTTTTTGGAATGAATCTTCTCTTCGTCCAGATATCCAATATCAGTTTCCAGGCAGAACTTTCCAAAAAAATGTACAATTACTACCTGATTCATCTAATCTTTCTCCCTTCCCACTGCTTATTGCTTTTCGCAAACTCCACAGAGGACTTTATCAAAATCAATAATCTTTCTTCTTCTATTATAACTTCTTAATATTTTCAGACTTCTCTCGATATTATTATAATCTTCTCAGGTCACAAATCAGTCACATAATTTTATTTTTTACATAAAAATCTTCTTTCAAAAAACTTCCCTGTTTT
>ENA-OURK01000042-OURK01000042.1-human-gut-metagenome-genome-assembly--contig:-NODE-42-length-13504-cov-37.044686_pt1 | contig 13504 bp, 9 predicted proteins | sample MGYA00243075_ERZ508840 | MGnify/ENA primary metagenome ERZ508840 (study PRJEB26277, sample SAMN04329866) | human gut metagenome | biome: human-associated habitat | host: Homo sapiens | place: USA... | reverse complement strand
CGACCACCGAGATCTACACTCTTTCCCTACACGACGCTCTTCCGATCTATAGCCCCTAAGTTTTCAGAAATTAATGCTATCTTTGCCAATAATGCAAAAGGCTATAATTATGAATACATTGCAAATAGATAGTGTTTTGTTGGATGAGGCCTTAAAAATGGCAAAACAAAAGAATATAGATTTAAGCCAAATGGTAGAATCCTTCATAAGGAATTTCGTGGAAAGGTCCGCTAAGCCGCAAGGCAAATCGAAAATAACCCCATACGTCAGTCGTTTGGGGATTGACTTGGATTTACCTACCGATTTTGATGAACGGGAAGCTTATCGTAAATATTTGGAGGAGAAATACGGATGAAACAGAAAGTATTTGCCGACACCAATGTGATGGTAGACCTTTTAGCCCATCGTGTTCCATTTTACGAAGCCGCCATGCGCTTGTTTTCTCTTGCTGATAGAGGAGAGTGTACAATTGTAGTGTCAGCCCTCTCCTTCTCAACTACAGCTTATCTTCTTGAAAGAAAACTGAACTATGAAGACTTATCACTTGTTTTACGGCAGTTTGCTTCCATAGTAGAGATTGCTTCCGTAGACGAACGCACAGTGAGAAAAAGCCTATCTGCCACATCTGGTTTTCGGGATATAGAAGATGCCATGCAGCATTATGCTGCTTTGCAAACCGGCTGTGATGCGATTGTTACCCGCAACGTAAAAGATTTCACGCAAGCGGATATTCCTGTATATACGCCTGACGAGTTTCTGGCCAAAGAAGTATAATTTCAATTCTCTTTTTTATAAAGACATCTTATGTTTCCCTCGTTATATCTCCTATTTGGTACAACGAGGGGAACGATTCGTTTATATGCAACCGCTCTAAGACAAGAAAATTACCTTCAATGCCCGAAAGAAGACATTGCATTTTATGGATACGCCCCCGCATGGCTAAATATTTTCAAGCGGACATGAAAACGGTTTATCTCTTAGGAAGAGATAAACCGTCTGTGTTAGTATGTTTATATATAATGAATTATAAAGAAGAGAGTATTGCATCATCAAACATTGTGTACGCAAACGAAAACAAAATTATGAGGAGAAATACGAAAAAAATGTCCCGATTTATTGTTTATGTCGTTGTAAATCCATACATTTGCAGCGGTGACACTTAAATTCTTGCCAGTATCGGTTTATCTCTTCCTAAGAGAGCGACTGAAAAACACGCCGGAAAAACAGCCTCATCAACCTATTAAAGAATACCAGAGAGTTTCATATAAAACATTAACTAATTTCTAAATCAAATGAAAAAACAAGTACTAAGTGCATGGGTTTTCTGCTCTGCATTGGGCATCGCACAAGCCCAGACTGATGTCACTAAGGAGTATCTCGTCAATCCATCTTTTGAGACTTTAAAAGCTGCGAACGGAGCAACCGAAGTAAAGGTAAAGACCTCACTTGAAAAGGGTCTGCAAGGATGGGAAGTGGCATCAATGAGCAACTACCAAGTGGAAAGCGAAGAAAGCGGTTCTTCCACGGGTTTTCCTGCCGACGGTTCAGGCAAAATCAAACCTACAGAAGGCACCTATTATTACTTCAACCGGCAAGGATGGGGCAACAAGGACTCTGAATTGAAGACCACCACTTCGAAAGAACTGCCTGCCGGAACTTATTATGCCGTCATCGACTATAAAGCAGCGGATTATTCCAACAACAACAATGCGAAAAATAACGGTACAACCCTCGGTATCAAAGTAAACGATGCAGCCTCGAACCTATTAGGAGAGAATCCTGCCGTAAGACGGGCTTACTCCATGGCCAACAATAGTTCCAACCCTGGAAGCGACGCTTACATGGTCAACGCTGCATGGAATGAATTGGGCACGATGTTCACCGTGACGGAACCCACAACCGTGACCATCTCCCTCGTACAGCACATGAAAAACAGCGGACGTTCGGACATCGTTTGGGACAACCTTCGCCTCTACAAAATAGAGAACGTGGGCGAAAGCAAACCCTTGGATGTGAGCGGACTGATAACCACTTCCAACTATTATGCCCTCGGTGGTTGGAGTATCGAAGGAGGAAACACATTCCAAATCAACACATGGTCAACCGAAGGAGACACCGACGGGAGCGGCATGACTAAACCTTTCTTTGAAGACTGGATAGGAAAAGGCACCAATGCTGCAAATGCCACCATCAGCCATACAGCCAACCATTTGGCTCCCGGTATTTACGAAGTAAGCGGACTCATCCGCGTACTGAACGAAGCCGGAGGTGCAGCTCCGTCCGGAGCCACACTTTATGCCAACGAAGGCAGCACGGATGCCTGTGCCGGAACGTCCTGTACCAACGGGGTTTACGGTACATACACAGTGAAAGGTACGGTAGGGACAGACGGTGTGCTGACATTCGGCATAAAAGTGGCCAACGCCAATTTCAACTGGCTGTCTTTCAAGAACTTCAAATTGCAGTACTTAGGAACTGCCAGCATAGACCAGTTGAAAGCCACGCTAAAAGAAAAGATGACGGAAGCCCAAGCATGTGTGGCGAACTGCCCTAAAGGCATTGCAGCCATCGTAAATGCAGCCATCGCCCAAGGAGAAAGTGCCCAAGACACGGAAGAAAGCCTGAACGCAGCCATTACAGCATTGACGCAAGCCATCGCCTTGGCTGAGCAAGCCGCTCCGGCCACCGAAGCTTTCAAAGCCCTCATGGAAACATGTCAAGGCTATGCCGACCATTCTACCGCAGAAGAAAGCGTGGAACAGGCATTCCAAAAAGCCATGACTGACGCACAGGCAGCCTTGGATGCAGCCACCACGGTTGAAGCCATCCAAGAAGCCATCCAAACCCTGCAAACGGGATGTGAAACTTACATCCTGAATGCCGTACCGGAAACAGGACATCCTTTCGACTACACTTTCCTCATGGACGAAGCCAACAACTCTGCTAACGGATGGACCAGAAACGTAAGCCAAGGAAAAATCCAAAACTTTACGTACAAGAACTCGGCAGAAAAGAACAACGGCAAGTTGCAAAAGACCGGATTCCTCGAAGCATGGAATGGTGAAAGTTACACAGCTACCATCGCATACACCCGTACGGAATTGCCCAACGGCCACTACAAGGTTTCGGCCTATGCTTTCACGACGGTTAATGGAAACACCAGTTTCACAGCCAACGGCAAGGAAGTGAAAATGGACAACAGCACTCCCTTGTTCACGAATCCCACGATAGAAGATGTCATCGTGGACGAGGGCAAACTGACTGTCGGCTTGAACACATCTGATGCCAACTGGACCGGCATCACCAACATCCAGTTGCAATACCTCGCCAAACTGACAGACGCTGAAGCCTCTGCCAAAGCCAAAGAAGCCCTCTATGCCAAATTAGAGGAAGCAGGCAACATGGATACCGAAACCAACGTGGGCACGGAAGCTTTCCAGATTCCGGAAACGGCTGTAGAGGCTTTCGACGCAGCATTCGACAAGGCTAACGACATCTATACGAACTCACAGAAAGTGGACGAAATAGAAGCTGCCACAAAAGCTTTGGACGAAGCCATCAAAGCATTCCAAAACCCGGTACTCAACGCCCCGAAGGAAGGAGAACTCTTCTGCATCGCCAACATCTCGGAGGGTTTCGCGTATAAGAACAATGCCGTATCTCCGATTTATAACGAAGCCAAAGCCAACGACGGGGAATATGACCTGAAGTGGTTCCACATCGTGGATGCCAACTACGCACAGGCTCTTAAGTTCACTCCGGTGGAAGGACAACAGAACCAATACACCATCAGTTTCACCGACGAGGAGGGTAATACCCGTTATTTCAGTACGCAGGCTTTGGCCGGGTATATAGATACAGACAAAAACGAAGTGAGCACACGGCATGACCGCATCCGTGCGACAAAAGAAGCCGAAAAAGCATTGCCGTTCGAAATCAGCTTAGCCAGAGAAGGCGTGTACAAACTGAAAAATACCCTCCATGGCAGTAACATCGGAAGCACAAACGATGACGGCTTCTTCACCACGAACAACCTTTCCGACCTATCTCTCGTGAAAGCGGAAAAAGCCAACGTGACCTTGTCCATCACGGCCGCAGGTTGGTGCACGCTCATCCTGCCGTTCGATGCAGAAATCCCGCAAGGTTTCGAAGTGTACAGTTGCACGGGTACAGAAGTTCCAGTAGGAACATCCACGGCATTGGTATTGGAAAAAGCTGAAAGTATCGAAGCCCACACACCGTACATCGTAAAAGGCAAGGAGGGAGACACCTACGACTTCTCCGAATACGGTACGGCCCTGCAAGACCAATATGCAGCCGGACTGATGACGGGTACGTTCACACAGCAAAAAGCCGTTGCCAACACTTACGTACTCCAAAACCAAGAGGGCAAAGTAGGGTTCTACAAGGTGATGGCAGGCAGCGAACCGACCATTAAGCCTTACCGTGCCTACATCAACGCAGACGTGGCCGAAGCCAACATCGTGGCCTTGCTCCTCCCGGGTATCGGAACGGGCATCGATGGCATCGTGGCAGAAGATGCCTTGGTGAACGTGTACGACCTCAACGGCATACTCGTACGCGAGAACGTGAAGTTAGGCCAGGCCCTCGAAGGCCTCTCCAAAGGCATCTACATCGTGAACGGCACAAAGAAAGCCGTAAAATAAACCAAAGATTTAAAAACCAAAAACAATGAAAAAGATTATGGAAAAGAGCAAATATATCCAACCGGAGATTTCAATATGCCATGTGGAAACCGACCAGATGATGATGGTAGGCAGCCCTATCCCTCCCCGTTTCGATGATCCTGCTGATGGGGACATTGAGGTGTTGACCAACATGGACAAGTTTACAGACATTTGGGGTAACGAGTTTTAAGGTTTCCCGACCGAAGAGGAACGGTACTACAAGGAGTTCCCAGTTTTGGGGCAGTCCAAGGAAGGGCTGCCCCTTTCTATGTCCAAGCCGTTCCGGAAAGGCATCATACTCTGCCAACGAAACAAACCCCAATCCACCAACCTGCAAAAAAACTGCGCACGTAAAGGCATCCCCCTTACGTGCGCAATTCCTATCTATCCGGCATAACCGGAAAAGAAGCCCCGGCCCCTACTTATTCAGCTTCCAAGTAAAACCGTCTTTCGTATCTTTCACTTCAAAGCCCAAAGCGGCCAGGTTATCGCGGATTCTATCACTGGTAGCCCAATCCTTATTGGCTTTGGCTATCATACGCTGCTCCAAAAGCATATCCACCACTTTGCCGAAGGCTTCTTCGCGTCCGCTTCCGCCTCCCGTCTCTTCTTTCAGGCCAAGAATGTCGAATGCAAAGGTATGGAACACTTCGGCCAAGGCGGCCAATACGTCAGCGGACATCGTAGCTTTTTGGTCTACCACCGTATTGATGACACGGCAGGCATCGAACAAGTGGCTGATAACGACGGGTGAATTCAGGTCGTCGTTCATCGCCTCGTAGCACTTCCGGCGAAGTCCGTCGACATACTCCATCCCTACGCTGCCACCGTCTGCCGGGGTAATCCGCTTCAGATTGGCCACGCCCTCCATCAGGCGGGATAATCCTTTCTCACTGGCCTGCAAGGCTTCATTGCTGAAATCCACCGTACTGCGGTAATGAGCCTGGAGAATGAAGAAGCGGATGGTCATCGGGCTGTAAGCCTGCGTCAGGCTCTCATGCTCACCGCTGAAGAACTGTGCCAACGTAATGAAGTTACCCAAGCTCTTGCCCATCTTCTGCCCATTGATGGTAATCATGTTGTTGTGCATCCAATAGTTCACCATGTCGCTACCCTGACTAGCCACGGCTTGTGCGATTTCACACTCATGATGGGGGAAAATCAGGTCCATTCCTCCACCGTGAATGTCGAAATGGTCGCCCAAGTACTTGCGGCCCATGGCCGTACACTCGCAATGCCAACCGGGGAAACCGTTGCTCCACGGACTGGGCCAACGCATGATATGCTGCGGTTGGGCGCACTTCCATAAAGCGAAATCCACTTGGTTATGCTTCTCTCCCACGCCGTCCAAAGCCCGGGAGTTGTTGATGACATCCTCTAAGTTACGTCCGGAAAGCTTGCCGTAATGGTGCGTCTTGTTGTACTTCTCCACGTCGAAGTACACGCTGCCCTCACTGACGTAGGCATAACCGTTATCCAAGATTTCCTTCACCAGTTCTATCTGCTCGATAATATGCCCGGTGGCATGCGGTTCGATGCTGGGCGGCAACACATTCAGAGCCTCCATGGCCGCATGGAAACGGTTCGTGTAGTATTGTGCCACCTCCATCGGCTCCAATTCCTCCAGACGAGCCTTCTTGGCAATTTTATCTTCTCCTTCGTCGGCATCGTGCTCCAAATGCCCCACATCCGTAATATTACGCACATAACGTACTTTATAGCCGATATGCTGCAAGTAACGGAACAGCAGGTCGAACGTAATGGCCGGACGGGCATGTCCCAAATGGGCATCCCCATACACCGTCGGTCCGCAGACATACATCCCGACACGCCCCGGCGTGATGGGTTTGAACTCTTCCTTTTTACGGGAAAGCGTATTATAGATAAACAATTTTTGTTCCATAATCAATGTATTTGATGGTCTATGATGCATATTCCGGGTCGTCTCCGTTTTCCCGGATCAGACGGAGCAGCTTCTCCACGGCTTCTTCCGCCGGAATGTTCCGCTCCACACATTCTTTTTTCTTATACAAGCTGACCTTGCCGCGCGCAGCCCCTACATAACCGTAATCGGCATCGGCCATCTCACCGGGACCGTTCACGATGCAGCCCATGATGCCAATCTTCAAGCCTTTCAGATGCCCGGTGGCCGCCTTGATGCGCGCTATCGTGTCTTGCAGGTCGTAGAGCGTACGCCCACAACCGGGACAGGAAATATATTCCGTCTTGGTTGTCCGCAAACGGGCTGCCTGAAGGATGCCGAATGCGGTGGCATCTATATCACGATGGTCCAACGTACCATTATTATATAGGTACAGGCCGTCGCAAAGCCCGTCGAAGAGCAAGGCACCCATGTCGGCTGCGCTCTCTATCTGGAAATCCTCCTTTTCCTCCTGCCCGTGGGCGTACTGTTGGAAAATGACCACGGGGTTCTGCAAACCTTCGCGCGTCAGTTCGTGCACCAAGGCACGATGCTCGCCCAAACGGTTCTGATGGTTGCTTTGGGAAATCACCACCACCTCCGGATGATATTTCAGGCAGGCACGCACCTCTTCATTCAAAGCCCCGTATGAAAGGAAAAGAAACTTCAAATCGGCTGTACACTGGCTCATGAAAGGCAGCATGTTATAAGGGAAAGCCGGATACGTACCGGGTTCACCAGTCCAGACATCCGCATCCACGATATAATCCCCCTCACGCTCTTCCACGGGAGGCAGGTTACGGCCGCAATAAATGTAGTCGGGACGAAAATCGGGATGGGCTTTGAAGCCCTTCAACCTGCCGGAAGCAGCCAAATCCATACGGTCGGCCACGACAACCGGCACATGATCTCCTCCGATATTACGCACGGCCCGCGTTTTCCGCCGTACGGGATTTAAGTAATCGAAATCCTCCGCTTCGGCTGCCGGTATCATCATGGCACCGTCCCGACGGAGCACATAATCCACCAACTTACGTGCCACCGGAATTTCAGCCTCCGGAGCTTCGCTCAATGACACACGGACTGTGTCACCGATACCGTCCGCCAACAAAGCCCCGATGCCCACAGCGCTCTTGATACGTCCGTCCTCACCGTCACCGGCTTCGGTCACACCCAAATGCAAAGGAAAACACATTCCTTCACGCTCCATGGCATCGACCAACAGGCGCACGCTACGTACCATCACCACCGTGTTGCTGGCTTTGATGGATACCACCACGTCCTTGAAATCTTCCTTCACACAAATGCGCAGGAACTCCATGCAACTCTCCACAATACCTTCCGGCGTATCCCCATAGCGGCTCATGATGCGGTCGCTCAGCGAACCGTGGTTCACCCCGATGCGGATAGCCGTATGGTTCTCACGGCAAATGCGTAGGAAAGGTACGAAACGTTCCTCAATCTTTTTCAACTCCTGCGCATATTCTTCGTCCGTATATTCAAGATGCTTGAACGTACGGGCTGCGTCCACATAGTTTCCGGGATTAATACGTACCTTCTCAGCATACAAAGCTGCCACGTCGGCCACTTTCGGATTGAAATGCACGTCGGCCACCAAAGGTACCGCACAGCCTGCCGCACGTACACCGGCGTTGATGTTCCGCAAGTTCTCGGCCTCACGCACCCCTTGGGTCGTCAGACGTACATAATCTCCTCCGGCTTCGGCAATGCGTAACGTCTGAGCCACACAGGCCTCGGTATCCATCGTTGAAGTGTTCGTCATGCTCTGCACCCGAATCGGATGGTTCCCGCCCAACGGCGTACCGCCAATCTGCACTTCACCGGTCTCCCTGCGTCGGTAATCGAACAAGTTCATCCGTCTGTCTTTAATTGCACTTAAACTTATACTTCACATCGGCCAATTCCGTATTGGCCTTTACAATCTTCTGCTTCAGGTTTTCTTTATAACCCGCCAAACGCAAAGCCAATCCTTCATCAGCCAACGACAGCATCTGTGCGGCCAGAATGGCAGCATTCTGCGCTCCGTTTACACCCACCGTAGCCACCGGTATGCCGGGAGGCATCTGGATAATGGAAAGCATGGCATCCAAGCCGTCCAACATCCCCTTGATAGGAACCCCGATGACGGGCAACGTCGTGTTGGCCGCTATCACACCAGGCAAAGCAGCCGCCATCCCCGCTCCCGCAATAATTACTTTCAGGCCGCGTCCGGCAGCCTCTTTGGCAAATGCTTCCACCTCGACCGGTGTCCGATGAGCCGACAAAGCGTTCATCTCAAAAGGGATTTCCATCTCGTCGAAGAACTTGGCAGCCTTTTCCATCACCGGAAGGTCGGACGTACTGCCCATGATAATACTTACAACTGGTTTCATGACTTATCTGAATTTTTAATTGAACTCATTTCCTATAATAAAATTATACCGGCAAAACCGCAAACCACTCCCACGAGAGTACCGGCCACCACTTGCGCCAGACTATGCTGACGGAGCAACATGCGTGCTGTCCCCACAGCTCCTGAAATCAGTACCGTAACACACAGCCACCAAACAGGATTGAACATGAACAGTACCGAATAAGCCACCAACGCGCCTATCACGCCGCCTGCCCCGGCCGAATGCATACTGATTTTCCACCACACATTCACTATGACGCATACCATCTGTATCAGCAAAGCCGACACTAAAATACCGCACATATAACGCGGCATGTGCATACGGAACATCAAATGGAGACAGGCCACGTAAGACAGGATGAACAATATATAAGGTATGGCGCGGTTCTCCCGCAAACGCAGTTGCACCGGTGCCCATCCGTTCAGTTTACGATATACGTAAATACACAAGCGAGGCAACAATATGGTGAAAACATAAACCATACACAAAATGGTCAGCTTATAAAACAACGGCAACAGGCTCAAGTAAGTAAACGTGAACAAAGACACAAATCCCACAATAGGCGCATGATACGGCCTAAAAACGACCGACAATAAACGAGCCGATAGAATAAGATTCCTATATCTCATCGCCTTAACCGTGCTACAGGTATCCCCAGTTGTTCCCGGTATTTGGCCACCGTGCGCCGCGCAATGGGAAAGCCTTTTTCATTCAACATCGCCGTCAACGCCTCATCGCTCAGCGGCTTCTTCTTGTCTTCCGCCTCTACCAAATCCTTCAAAGCGGCCTGAATCTTACGGGTGGCAATCTCCTGCCCGTCACCTGTCACATAACCGTCGCTAAAGAACCATTTGAGCGGATAAGTCCCGTAATGGGTCTCCACATATTTACTGTTGGCAGCACGGGATACGGTAGAGATATCCAATCCCGTACGCTCGGCCACATCCTTCAATATCATCGGGCGCAACAAAGTCTCATCTCCTTCCAGAAAGAAAGGACGCTGCAAATCAATAATAGCCTGCATGACAGCGGTCAACGTACGCCGACGCTGTTTCACAGCCTCGATGAATCCCTGTGCTTTTTCTATCTTCTGACGAGTATATTGCAAAGCTTCCCGTTCCGGCCGACTTAACTTTGCGCGTCCGGTGTCTACCTGATGAAGGATTTCCATGAACGAAGGACTGATACGTAACTCCGGCACATCGCCTTTATTGAAAGAAAGGGTAATTCCCCCGTCATCATCGGTCTCTACGGCAAAGTCCGGCACGATTTGTTGGTAATTATGTCCTACCACCTCGCCCATGGCACTCCCCGGACGCGGATTGAGTTTCTTTAAATCTCTCTGCAAACGCTCGCACTCTGCTTCTGTCAAATGCAAGCGAGCGGCAATCCTGTCCCAACGTTTATGGGTAAATTCATCAAACAGCTTGTCGATAATTTCATATTCCAACTGCTTTTGCCGGCTTCCGCGATGTTCATCCCGACGGAGTTGCAACAAAAGGCATTCTCTCAAATCGCGTGCCCCGATTCCGGGAGGGTCGAAAGTCTGCAACCGAGCCAACACTGCTTCCAGTTCCGACTCCGTAGTCTGTATTCCTGCATAAATCTCCAACTCGTCCGCCAACGTGGAAAGTTTCTTTTTCAACAGGCCGTCATTTTCCAACGAACCGATAAGATAAGCCATCAATTCCCGTTCACGCGGTGTCAGGTCACATTCGTTCATCTGCTCCGTCATCTGTTCGTAAAAAGATGTCGTATCGCCATAATCCATCGTTTCCGGACGGTCTTTCCCTCCTCGTTCCTGCAACAGATAGTCCGGCACATCGTCCGGTGTGCGATAATCGTCCATCGCCTGCCGTACCTCAGCCGGACGATATTCATCGGAAGGCAAACCACCGTCCAACCCAGAAGCTTCGCCCCCGGCCGACTCTGTATCATCTGTACCGTCATAGACATCTTCCGAAGAAGTATCGGCATCCTCGGAACTCCCCAGACTCTCTTCCAACGCTCCGTTATCTATCAATTCGTTTTTCACACGTTGTTCCAGTTCTGAAACGGGCATTTCCAACAACCGCACCTGCAGCACCTGCTGCGGGGACAGCGTCTGGACCTGCTGCATAGATTGAGACTGAACTAATTTCTGTGACATATATATACACGTTTAATGAGACGTTTTCCGTTGCAAAGTTAGCGTATGACCCGAAAAATGCCAAATATATTCAGACAAATGATTGGATTCCGCCCTCTCATTCCCTGACCAAAGCATAATCCAATTGCTTCTTTTCCAAATTGGCTTTCACAACTTTTACTTGTACCGTATCCCCCAGAGAATAACGATGATGGTGCTTGCGTCCCCACAAGCAGTAGTTACGCTCGTCGAATTCATAATAATCGTCATCCAAATCACGCAAGGGTACCATACCTTCACATTTATTCTCATTGATTTCCACATACAGGCCGAACTCCGTCACACCGCTGACAGTTCCTTCAAACACTTGCCCCAACTTGTCGCTCATGAATTCCACCTGCTTATACTTGATACTGGCACGCTCGGCACTGGCTGCCAACTGCTCCATCGCGCTGCAATGTTCACACAACTCTTCATACTTGTCCTGGCTGGCACTGCGCCCTCCGTCAGCATACCGCGTCAGCAACCGATGCACCATCACGTCAGGATAACGGCGGATAGGGGAAGTAAAATGCGTATAGTAATCAAAAGCCAACCCGTAATGCCCGATATTATGCGTACTATAACGTGCCTTCATCATGGCCCGCAACGAAACGGTTTCTATCAGATTTTGCTCTTTCTTCCCCTGAATGTCGGTCAATAGCTTGTTCAATCCTTTGGCCACCTCTTCCTTAGACCCTGTCGGTTTCAGTTTATAGCCGAATTTCACAATAAACTCACTCAGATTAATCAGTTTGTCCTGATCCGGCAAATCATGTACACGGTAGGGCAGCGTCTTGGGCTTTTTATTTTTAGGCTGCTTCCCCACGCTCTCGGCTACCGTACGATTGGCCAACAACATAAACTCTTCCACCAATTTATTCGCATCTTTCGCCACCTTGAAATACACTCCTATCGGCTTGCCCTTATCGTCTATGTCAAAACGTACCTCACTACGGTCGAAATTGATGGAGCCATGCTCAAAGCGCCGGGCACGAAGTTGTTTGGCCAAGCGGTTCAATGTAATCAATTCCGTGGCAAAATGTTCGGCCGGCAACACATCCGGCCCGTTAAAGTTCGGATCTGCCTCATGGTCGCCCGGCATCTTATAGTCTTCAGGCGAAGCTTCTTTATGGTCTTCCAACACCTTCTGTACTTCTTCATACGTAAAACGGCGGTCACTCTTAATGACAGTATGAGCCAGATGCCAGTCTTTGACTACAGCCTTGTCGTCCAATTTAAACACGACGCTATAAGTCAACTTCTCTTCATTCGGACGTAAAGAACAGATGAAATTGCACAAACGTTCAGGCAGCATCGGAATCGTCCGGTCTACCAAATACACACTAGTGGCACGCTTCACAGCTTCTTTGTCTATAACGCTCCCCTCTTTTACATAATGCGAGACATCTGCGATATGTACTCCTACCTCCCACAATCCGTCGTCCGTTTTACGAATGGAAATCGCATCGTCGAAATCCTTGGCATCCCTCGGGTCGATGGTAAAAGTCGTCACCTCACGCAGGTCCTCACGCAGCCCGATTTCTTCGGCAGTGATGCCCGGGTCAATCTTCTCAGCCTCATCTTCCACAGACTTGGGATAAGCATAAGGTAAGCCGTATTCGGCCAAAATGGAGTGCATTTCCGTGGTATTGTCTCCACTCTGCCCCAATATATCCACGACCTTACCTATCGGATTCTTGGCATGTTCGGGCCATTCGGTAATCTTCACCACAGCCTTATCTCCGCTTTTACCACCTTTCAACGCTTTTTTAGGAATAAATATGTCGTTGGCCAACGTACGGTCTTCGGTGAGCAGGAAAGCAAAATCCTTACGCACTTCCAACTTTCCGACAAACGACTTGTCGTTCCTTTCGAGAATCTCGACCACTTGTGCCTCGCGTACATGATGCTTCCTGCGGGCTAACAAAGTCACTTTCACCTTGTCTCCTCCCATGGCGTGCAAAGAGTTCCGTTCGGCCACAAGGACAGGCTCTCCTCCATCCAACGGGGTCACGGTGTTTTTACCGTTCGCTTTGCGATTGAATATGGCTTCAAACACTTGCCCCGTGGTATTCAAGCGAAAATGCAGCTTCTCTGTTTCTTTTATATAATCATCCATCGCCAAATCTTCCAACAAGTCCATACAAAGCAACTTGGCAGGATGCGTGTCCAGTTTCAAGTCTCTGAATATACGTTTAATGTCGTAAACCTCGGCGGGATTATTTTGAAAAAGTTCCATTAACATTTTCGCCAGTTCTTTTTTCTTCAGGCGCTTGCCGCCCTTCTTTCCTGGCAGATCGGAAGAGCGTCG
>ENA-OURK01000039-OURK01000039.1-human-gut-metagenome-genome-assembly--contig:-NODE-39-length-13774-cov-29.719136_pt1 | contig 13774 bp, 7 predicted proteins | sample MGYA00243075_ERZ508840 | MGnify/ENA primary metagenome ERZ508840 (study PRJEB26277, sample SAMN04329866) | human gut metagenome | biome: human-associated habitat | host: Homo sapiens | place: USA... | reverse complement strand
TTCCCGGCATACACATATCAAGCACAATTACATCTATTTTATGTGTATCTATAAATTCCAACGCTTCTTCCTGTCTGTCTGTTACAAAAGCCACTTCAAATCCATATTCTTCCCATGGAAAGATAGTGTTTGATACTTTCAATGACCATTCTTCATCATCTATCAAGAGTACATGATACATAATAAATCCTCCAAAATATATTTTTTTCTTATTATAACATGAAAACTCATATTATAACAGTCTATATGATCATTCTCTACCTTTGCTTTTGTAAAAACATTATCCTTTAACCGATCCGACGGTAAGTCCCTGCACAAAGTACTTTTGAAAAAAAGGAAATACCAAAACTATCGGTCCCATCGCCAGTACACACATTGCCATTCTGGCATTAAGAGTAGGCGCCGAGGCCGCTGCTGTATTTGCACCCAGCTGTGTTGCCTCTGCCGAATTAAGAAATTCTATATTTTTCATAATTGCCATAAGCAGATATTGAAGCTGCACTTTATTTTCATCATCTATATAAAGCAATGAACTGTACCAGCCATTCCAGAACTGAAACAAAATAAACAATGCTATACATGCAAGTGCCGGCTTTGAAAGCGGTACAACCATTTTAAAAAATATCGTCATTTCGTTCGCTCCGTCCAGTTTTGCCGATTCTATCAGCGATACCGGCAGTGACATAAAAAAGGTTTTTAACATCATTATATGCCATGCACCCGCCATTCCCGGAAGAATTAATGCCCACAAGGTGTTTTTCAGCTTTAGCCAATTTGTTATCAAAATATATGTAGGAACAAGTCCTCCGTTAAACAGCATGGTAAAAAACGCAATGAATGACAACAATCTTCGATATGGGTAATCCCTCCTTGAGAGTACATAAGCATATGTACTCTCAAGCAAAAGTCCAAGCACTGTCGCTGATATGCTGACAATAATGGTAACCTTATATGAAATGATAATTGATGACGGATTTGCAAAAACTGCTTTATACGCTTCAAAGGTAAACGCTTTTGGTATAATAGTATATCCCGTTTTCATAATTTGTCCCTGCGATTCAAATGACGAACCCACTATTATCAGAAACGGAATTAAGCAACACAGTGAGAATATTATCAAAAAGAAATGTGATATAAATTTCACTGTTGAAGCATCATTTAGTTTTCTTTTCATAATAAATCCCTCCTAAAACAATGCACAGTCACTGTCTATTTTGTTCACTACAAAGTTTGTAAATACAACCAAAATAAATCCAAGTACAGACTGAACAAATCCCACTGCTGATGACAAACCGGTATCTCCTAATGTAATTAATGCTCTATATACATATGTATCAAGAATATCCGTTGTTTTATATAGCAATGATGAGTTAAATGTCAGATTGTAGAATAATCCGAAATCACCGTAGAATATTTTTCCTACTTTTAATATTGTCATCATGATAATGATAGGACGTATACTCGGCAGTGTGATATATCTTATAACCTGAAACTTGTTTGCTCCGTCAATATCTGCCGCTTCAAACAACGATTTGTCAACTCCCATTAATGAGGCATAGTACAATACCGCATCAGAACCTGCACCTTTCCATATAGCTGCAAATATTAATATGCCCGGCCAGTAGCTTGGCGAATTGTACCACAGTTTTGGCTCTGCACCAAATGCTGCTAAAATTTTGTTAACCAGTCCATAATCTGAATCCAAAAAGGCCTTTGCTGCATACGCCACTATAACCCATGATATGTAATAAGGCAAATATAGCAACGTCTGATGTACCTTTACTGCTCTTCTCGAAACCTCAAACAGCATAAGAGCTATGGCAACCGAAAAGAAAATCCCTCCGAATATAAATACAATATTATAAAACAACGTATTTATTATTGCTGTATTTAATTGTGAATTATTCAAAAGAAACTTAAAGTTTTCCAACCCGCACCAGTCACTGCCGAAAAATCCCTTTGAAACGCTGTAGTCCTTAAACGGCAATACCAGACCATATAAAGGAAGATAGTTGAATATAAAAAAGTATATCAACATTGGCAACGCCATAATCGTCAGCGGCAAAGCTTTTTTAAATCTTTTCAAGCGTTCATTAATTCCTGTTTTAGGTTTATTTATTACTGCTTTCATTATTTTTCCATTCCTTATACTGTTTATTCATTTCTGCAATAACTTTCTCCACACCGGAGGTTTTCATTTCTGAACGCGTATCTTCAAGATAAGTATCAAAATCCTCCATACAGCCAATCTGGAATATTCTATAAACAGATTGATAGGTAGCTGTTACTTTTGCCACTTCTGCTTTTACGGGATTGGTGTCAAACACAAAACCGGAAGATTTTGATATTTTGGCTGTTTTATTATTTTCCTTTATTGTATTTAATATCTCAACAGTGTTCCAAGATGAATCCCACTGATTAAAGAGAGGGCCTAACCAGTTATGCCATACAGCCCATGTCTGTTCAGCACCCGACTTTACGTTTATCGACTTTGCACCGATTTCCTGGCTTCTTTCTTCATTTACCGTATAATTCACGCCTTCTACTCCATATGCAAGAGTATTTAAGAGATATTCATCCTTCCAGATCAGATTCAACAGCTGCATACATTTTTCAGGATTCTTTGATTTTGCATTGATACAAGTTCCCGATGGTCCGCTCTGTCTTATCATTGTGTTTCCTGTATAACTTTCCACACAAGGGAAACCATGCTGAGCCGTTGATTTCGATCCGTCCTCAGAATAATATCCCTCATTATTCATAACCGCATATCTTCCGGATTTTTTCTCGCTCAGAGCATCAGTTTTTGAAATTGCGTCTTTTTCTATGTATCCTTTTTTATAATAGTCGTATTTTGTTTTTGCTTCTTCCAATACTTCCGGATGATCATATGACATCATAAATTCTTCTTTGTTTTCGTCAAATACCACTCCCTGTACATCAGATACACAATAATTTTCGCTTACCTTATCTACAACAGCATCTATCATCGGTATAACATCCGGCTCATTCTGTTTCAAGGCTTCCAAGTAAGGCTCAAGAGACTTTAAATCATTCATGTTTTTGTAGTCAATGCCATATTTGTCAACCAAATCTTTCTTGAATACAAACGAACGGCTTACCGACATTGCACCTTCTCCGGCAACAACATAAGTCTTGTCCTTATATTTGCACCCTTCTTTAACCAAATCACTTTGCTGTGACGTAATATCGCTGCCGTATTCACTCAACAAATCGTCCAAAGGCATGAATACTCCATCATCAATAAAGTTCAAAAGTGATCTTCCGCTTAAGTTGCACATATCAAACGCTTCACCTGATGAACACATTGCATTCATTTTCTGATCATACATACCGCTTTCAATAAACTTAAACTCCAGTTTTGCACCTATTTCCTTGCTGATAATTTTGTTGGCTTCTTCCATAACAACATCATATGATGACATATTGGATATCGGCTTTCGCATATACCAAACCAAAGTCGGTTCTTCATTTTTAGCTGCCTTTTGGCTACAACCTGAAACAACAGCCGCCAGCATCGAAACCGCCAGCACAAATGCACTAATTTTGAAATTTTTTTTCATTTTTCTCTCTCCTTTTCTTATTTTACTAAATATGCGTACTGCGCCTTGCCCTGTACAGATAATACAATAATCCGCGAATAGTCGGTATCCGAGGTATTATAAGTTATAATATCCGATGTAGACTGTCCTGTCAGAATTTCAGCTCGCCGTCCTTCCGGATTGTAACGATAAATGGGGGTACCTGATAAATCCTCAATACGATAATTCCCGGCTGATGTTTTAAACCCCGGACCTATCGGAATTATATTTGATGAAATTTCGTTTCCACCTGTTATAGCCATTCCGACATATCCTGCTTTTTTATTCCATACATCTGCCATATAATATACACTTGAAGCGTTGGCATCTGTTGTTGAAGGATTTTTTGCGAGATATGTATCTGCCTCTACATCATAAAGCATTGACAGTGAAATTATTTTTTCCTGCCCATTAACTGCGATGTAATCATAATATATTACATCACCGGTTGATAGTGAATATTTTTCGGTTGATGTAGATGAATCAAGCGGTGAAATTCTGTCAATATCTATTCCCTCATCCTGATAGAGATAAATAGTTTCCTCACCGGAATATGCATAATAGTTTATTTCTTTGCATAAATCACCATCTTCATTAACTGCCTCGCAAATATTTTTTACAATTCCTATTCTTGAATTTTTTCTGTATTGCGAACTCGCCACTATGTAATCACATAATAAAGAATCCTGCCCCTGAATATATGACATCAACGGTCGCGATGTATTTCCGTAAGTCTGGTCATTCTTCAACCCTGACGGGGTAATAACACTGAAATCATCCGCATCTGCACTTTTGACATCTTCAGGAATCATAAAAATTTTACATGTAGCACTAAGCACCGTTTTATTATCCTTAAAGCGTCTTGATGCACTGATATATTTTGATTCTTCTCCCGAAATAGACGAATAAAATCTAAATCCGTTTGCCGGGCAGGTTTCGTCACTATCCTTGTGAACGGTATATACACGATAAATTTCTCCTTTGGCATCTCGCTTTAACATAACCAACTGAGATTGCACTTCTGTTGTACCTTCACCATAAAATTTCTTTAAAACATTTTCGGGATTTTTTTCTTTTTGATCATTGATATATACTTTATTCGAAAACTTCAGATATTCCAGGTTACCGGTTGAATTACAGAGTTTTGCAGACAAATCCTCACCATTTTCTTCAAGATACACATTGATAAGATATGCCGCTTCATAAGCCGCCTGTCCTTTTTCAATATAGACTATCTGATTATCTTTATCAAGATGTATTGTCCCATCGTCTCCAACATTTAATGTATCAAAGCCGTAAGTCTTTTTTGCAAGCTCATATTTAACATCATCAATTGATGCGGTATCACTGTCCATTGACGTAAGAATACCTGATGCCTTTGCCGTTGAAATAATCATATTGCACATCATACCATCCGCACTCATTGCAACGTCAACTACGCTTCCGACAGCAATCTTCTCAAATGACATTTCCTTACCAAGCGTTGTTTTTACTGATAATAGTTCTTCTCTGATGTTTTCAACAGACAGCTTTTTATTTTCTTCAAACTTATCATAGAGGATTTTCTTAACTGTATCAGTGCTGCCAACAACTATTGTTTCATAATCCTCAATAAAAATCACATCATACTTTCCATCCTGATTATTATCCAAAAACTTTACCAAGCCTTTATCCGGCAGCATATTGACTGTTTTTTCTGCCGAAACATTAGACCGACCGTTATAAATCACTGAAACTCCTTGCTGCAAGGTTATCTTTCTTTGTCTGTAATTTTCTGTATAATAGCTATACACTCTGTTCTGGTACTGAACTAAATCCTCACTTTCTAAAGTTTTCTCATCATTCTTTTTCAAATCCTTGCATACATACACAAGTTTTCTGTCATCTCCGGTATCCTTGATAAAATAACGTACACTGTATCCCAGCAAATTGCTGATTTCCGGTTCATAACTAAACACTTCGCCATTAATAGCAATATGTCCATACGATAATTCAGCGCCACCGTATAAGTCAGAATATTTAGTAGCGGTAATGATTCCCTTAAATTCTTCACATTGATGTACCGTATTTAAAATGTTGTCACCATCCGCAACATACCATTCCTTAAAACCTCCGTTTTTGAATCTCACTTTCATAACATTAGCCGACAACGCATTTTTAAATGCTTTTATCAACTCACCGTACGTCACTGCATAACTCTCATCCTTGTAGGAATTTTTATCAAGAACATTCAACTCTCCTGCTTTTTTCCAGTATAGATCATTTGAATTACTTAGGCTGCCATCCGGTTGATGACCGTATCCCAAGCCTGCTATTATACCGCGTACCATTACACTTGGTGTAAGCTTGTCGTTGGGGCTGAATTTCCTATATCCTGTTGCACTTATAAGTCCCAGACCATAGGCGCACTCTATCGAAACAGAATTTTGATTTTCTCCGAGGTCATCAAAAGAGTTCTTTGCACCATACGCCTCTGCCAATTCTCCATATCCCAAAAAGCCTGTCAGCATATACGCAAATTCATCTCGTTTAACAATATCATGAATATCATTTTCTATATCAAAAATCCCGATATTCCTGAAAATTGCTACATTTTGAGCATATTCACTGATTTCATAATCAGAATAGACATCTGCCGTATATTCCTCCGCCATGACAGGAGATATACTCCCAAATAATATTAGTGCCAAAATACAACTGATAATCTTATTTTTTATATTCATTGTAATAATCATGGACTCCTTTCACAAAGCTTAAAACTATAAGAAGCTTTTTCAGTTTGCGTGTATATTTATTTTTTCTCATTCGCATAAAATTGCAGATACGCAAACCGCAAAGTTTTATTTATATCTTTTCACTGCTACATTATCACTGCGTCTATCAGCCTTTTTATAATAACCGCCGATTCTGCTCTGGTAATACTATTCTGCGGAAGAAAGTTTCCATCATCATATCCTGAAATAACACCCAGCTGGAGCATTGCCGAAACTGCCTGATAAGTATATTCGGAAATATTTTGTGCGTCATTGAAATCAGATGTATACTGTATACTGTCATCAATAAGATTCAAATTCTGCAATGCTCTGTATGCCATAACAGCCGCATCCTCACGCTTTATCGATATTCCTATCCCGAATCTGTTTTCTGAAATACCGGTTACAATTCCGTTTGCATATGCTGCTTTCACATAATCGGAATACCATGAATCCTCTCTGACATCTTCAAATACAAGAGTCATATTCTTATCTGATGTAATTTTCAGACCTGTCAGCAGCATTTTCAGAAATTCCTCTCTGGTGACATTATCCCCCGGAGCAAAAATATCACTACTTCGCCCGGAAATAATACCCTGTTCTGACAGCGTTTTTATACTTTCTTCTGCCCATGCATATCCATCAAGATCTGTGAATTCAATTCGGCTTTCATTGCTATCCGGCTTCTGAGGCTGTACCGGAATGATTCCTTCCTGTTTGCCTCCGCTCCCTCCGGAGCTTCCGCCTCCGCCATTTCCTCGATTACTGTTTGTTCCGGAGCCGGAATTTCTATCAGAAATGATTTGTTCAATTTTATTTTTCACATCGGTCAGCGCTATAATTTTCATGCCCGAAAGCTTTAAATACTCCTGGTCGGTAAGCGTGTATTTTGAATTATCTATATTTAAAATTACTTTATTCGTATCTAACACACTTTTTACCTGTGCCGACGTAAGACTCTCTTTAAGTGCCGTTGCAATCACTGCCAGTTCATATGCCGATTTTGATTCTGCCGTTCCTCCGAATGTCGATGCCGCATATGATGATGCCATTTCGCTTCCGCATATATCCTTAAATTCTTCATAGGTTTTCAAAGCTGTTGAATCTTGTATTCCCAGAGAAGTCCTGATATTTTCAGATTCAAGCAGTTTTATTAGATTTTCACTGTCATTCTTGCTGTTTCTAATCATAATTACTGCTGATGTCTCATTAATCTGGCGTCTTAATTCGGTTAATCCGTTATCAAGTTCCAAATTCGGCAATCCGGCAAAATAAACAGCAAACTCATTATAATTCTCTGCTGACAGCATATATTGGTTATAGATTGCTGCGCCCATGTGCAGCTTATCCTCAGCGTCTGCCAATGCAGCTTTTATTTTTTCCATTGCCGCATCCGTATCCTTATTATTTCGAATATCAGACTTTGCTGCATTAAGCTCTTTCAACACATTTTTCTGATATCCGCTGCCATAATACTCTATAATATCACTTCGGAAATCTTCACTGCCATTCAATGCACCCACACTGTATATGTATTTTGAAGGGGTAAACTCGTCATCGCTGCTGCTTTCACTTTCTTTAAGCTCACAGTAAAAATCAAAGCTACCATCATCATTTGAAGTCTTCTGCTCTATATATACAATATCATTATCTGCATCAACCGCATTTTCGGTGTATCGTATAACACGCATCAATACTTCATTACTCTCGGCAGAATTTAACGAACCATATACATGCATCAAATTGCCGTCCATCTCCAGCTCTGCTGTCAAATCCGCCGCTGAAGCAGCTGCACATAGTGTACCGCTCAACACCATCAAGGACAATATGCTTATTATCTTTTTATTCATTGTGTATCCTCCGAATTTTTTAACGCCAGACCTATACTATCAAAAGATATGCTTCCGTGCGTGTTTGCCTCGGGAACTATAATTAATTTCTTTAGAATCCCCTTCCAGTTTTCATTCTTCCCGGTATCAATACCATAATCAACCACCGAATTACTCATAGGCGCTACTTCTATTTCAAAACTATTCTTTTCACTTGCTTGTCTTTCCTTGTCAGTGATAAAGTACACTTTGAGCTTTCTTGAGTTTGTTTTGTTCATATATTTGATATCTATACTGCTGATTTTCTCGGTGTCAATATTGATTTCTCCGTAATTCACCATAGACGGAGAAATACCGGTTATTACCGCCTCCAGTTTGCCGCTCTTTATTTGTGTTTCTCCCATAGACTTGCTAAACTGCCAACCATCAAGTTCTGTATTTTTATTGAATGGCCATTCATATTTTCTGCTGTCAGCTTTTACACAACTTGTCATATCCTTTTTCTTCTCTTCTGTATCCGTTGACGGCGAAAGTTCATCACCATAAAATATAACCGAATCTATACTGAATGTCTGTCCACTCGCTACTGCGGGATCTATTCTGAACCTTGTAATAATATCTTTCCATGTTGATACCATTGATGTATCAAACAGAATGGTGTTATTTCCTGCTTTTGTGGTAACGATTGCCGAGCCTTTACCTTCTCCCCATGTCGAATCTTTACTGGTCAGAAAATAATATTTCAGCATTTGTGCCGTATCGGTGTTAATTTTCATTTGTATGAATTTAACATCCTCTGCATTGATGTTTGTTGCTACAGTAAAGTTTGGATCGTTACTGGTGGTAGTCGCCGTCATTTTTCCATCCTTAAACAATATTCCGCTCAAGCCTATCGGATTACCGGCAGAAGATTCATCATCATAATCAATGCTATATATTACTTCGCGATTCAGTCCAGTTTCTTCTTCCTCCACACTATTAATTGTAAGTGTTCTTGTTGCTTCATCCCATATAAACTCTTTATCATATAATACATCTTCCGCAAATTGTAATGGAACATACATCGTATCATTAACTATATCTGATTTTGTAAATGCAGCCTTTGAAAGCGTAATCTCATTCCCATTTACCCACGCAGTCTTTTGTCCGGATACAATCTTTGATAATTGATCATGATATTTAATTGTATATGCATTTTCTGTTACCAGAGACTTTATTTCTGTAGCTCCCGCCATATAAAAGACCTCTTTCAGAGGAATCATAAGAACATCGTCTTCAATTCTGTATTCATCGGTCAGAGATTGTATCCGTGAATTAACAATCAGCTTATCCTTTGAGGTTATATCACTGTCCCGTAAAAGTTCAATGGATTCAATGACAAATGGTTTTGACAAATCCGAAATATCTCCAAGCATGATTTCAATACCGTTTACCTTGCCGGTCCATGTTACTTTAGATGAAAGCGGAACATAATAGTCTTTAAACTCATCCCCTGAATCTGTACCGGCATTAAAAAACAGCTTATTGTCATTATCCATTGAATGCATATCGCTCGACCAGTAGAAAAAACCGCCTCCTGATGTCGGATTTTTTTTCATTCTGATTTTTGCATATGTTACATCATATACATCAATCCCGTTGAAGTTAGAAAGCTTTATCCGCGGTCTTGTGCCCGATGCATATACTTCCAGCCCTTCCGATGTGCTTTTCACATTTTCTACACCGCTTACTCCGGACCATGCTGCAGCATCATTTGAATTATTAAAATACCAGCCTTTTTTAACATCCGTTGGTATTTTTTCATCCACGTCTTTTTCACGCGCCTCATAAAAAACCTTATAATCAACCGTTGATTCGTAAGTAACAGTATTTATCTTTCTGTCTTGACTATAATAACGTGTCATTCTCTTTTTCTGCGCATCGCTCGGCCAATCATCCTTATGGTCACTCCCATTTGTCAAGGATGACCGGATAGCATCAAGATAACTGAATCCCAATCCTTCTGTCGGACATATAATATGTCCCTCACCGTATTCGTCCCATGTACACATATTGCACAGAATATCTCCAACACTTGATTTATAACCCGTTAATAAATCCTCGCGCATCCAATCAAGAAATTCGGCAAACTCCTCCTCTGTATGCCAGTATCCCGAACCCACACGCCATGCCGTATCATCTCTCATCGGCACCGGAGAAGGAATAAAGTCAATCCCCTCTTTTTTACACTCCTGCAAAGTGTTTTCCATTATAGTCTTCTGTGTTGTAAACGTGGCATCATATCCAAAGCCATAGCTTGACACGGCATCAAAGCCAACAGATGCAACATTCTGTAATTGAGCATAATTATTATCATTCGAGACTAAATATGGATCTCCAACACCTGCATCAATACACATCTGTCGCATCCTATTTACACCTTCAATAACAGCTGGTTTACCTCTGCCGTCATCAAATACATTAAGCAAATTGCTCACAGCATATACCCCAAACACCGGTCTTCCGTTTACTTTCAAATAACGCGGATCTTTGAAATACTGCTCTATATAATACGGCCAGACTGTATTAAAGAAATCCTCATAATATTCATATCCGTTTTTTATACCATTAGCTTCAAGAAAAATCGAATATTTAATTTTATCCGAATATCTTGAATTTTGAACAGCGCTTATAAAACCGCATGAACGCAAATCCTTGTCATAGATTTGAGACATTTTATCTGAACTGTTGACATTGTTATTGTGTGGAAACATACATATACTCATATAATCCACACCATGCTCCAGCAAATATTTTATAACCCAATCTGCCTGCTCGCTACTGTCTCCGTCAAAAAAGCCCGTCACCGGTTTCCGCCTGTCCGATGCCTGTTTAATCCAGTCCCAGCCGAAATGGTTTCCATTAATCCACATAGGACAAAACTGCACACCGACCAAAGGTGCCCCATCTTTTTTTTCAGGCTCTTCATTGATAACCGGATAATCTTCTGGATACGGTTTTGTTCTATATAGTAATATATCATCAATGCCTATTGATTGAGTGCTCTTGCCACTGTAAATCTTAAGTTCCTCAATTTTCCCGGAATTATGAAGCAACTTTAAACCTGATTTGATACGTCTATTATTTAAATCAATGTCATACAGTCCGGTATCTGTATCAATATGCAGTTCGAGATTGTACCACATATTTTTTATATAATCATAAAACGGAATCATATTAGAGTTTTCGTCCATATAGCAAAAACTTGTTCCATTTGCCGAAAGGCTTGCTATCTTCTGTCCGCCGCCCTCTATATTTATTTCAAAATCTCCGCGTTTTTCCGGCTGCATAACATTTATTTCCAAAGTTATTTTTCCGCTTTTCTCCGGAATTTGTTTTTTCAGCAATATATCTCCGTCTCTTGAATCCAATGTAAGATATGATGAGTACGACAATTTAGAATTTCTATTAGCAATTGCTGCAAAGCCCTCACCACTTATATCCCAGTCGTCAGAAACAGTATCGGAACCGTTCTGAAACGATTCATTTATAATATAACCCTGATGAATATATAATCCTGTTATCTGCACCACTCCGACAGCTGCTTCACTTGTTCGTATATCAAATCCATCTGCATAATCCGTTTCTTCAAAAAATGCCTTATTCTGTACTACTGTCTTTCCATTAATCTGTATACTCAAAATACTTTGATGATCAAAATCCAGTGTAAGCTTTACGACATATTTTTTTCTGGATTGAACCGGGGCGCTTTCAAGGGCACATAAGTATATATCTCCGCTCCGCTGCTCAAGATATATTCCGTTTCCATGCGTTATCAGGCTGAAAGCCGCTTTTTTTCCGCCCAGCAGTCTGAAAGTAGTATCATCCATTCTCCTGTCAAAGGAAAAATCAAAACTAACAGATGCGATTCCACCCTTCATCTCTCCAAATTCATAATATCCTTCTGCTGGGAGCTCGTTACTTCCGTCATTAATAATTTCCACCGTTCCATCAACAGGAGCTGATACATTCTTAAGCGGTTGAGGATTGTCAACATCAAAAACCGTTTTGCCGCCACCGCTTAATTTAGCATAGTCTGCAGGATAGTCACAATCTCTGTATCCATCTTCCTCCGTCGCCGCAATCACAGGAATACAGCTTGCCGTCAATGCCGCTGCCATAATAACTGCTGTTAATTTACTCATTATTTTTGACATATTTTGTTCTCCTTATTTTTCAATCCGTTTTACATTGAATATCGGTATTACCGAATCTATATTTTTATATCCTATCACCTGGGCAAAATCGCCCTCCTTTAATTGCGTCGGTGAATAACCGAGCGGTATGATAATTTCTTCCTCCATCTTTGTAAGCTTTGGTATATTTACAGACAGTGATTTCTGCGCTGCAATCTGTCTTCCGCTTATAAATGAGAAGTTTATCTGCGCTCCATCAAGATCAAATCCCGTATTATTTGCCAATCCGTATATAACAGCTGTCAGATTTCCATCCTCCGCTGTAATTTTTTCAATCTTTTTTTCCTCGGCAGTACCATAATCAGAATAAATATCTATGGAATCATACCCGTAAAGCGGAGGCACATTTTCCCACGCAAGCGCCGGCAAGCATCCTCTTGATGTCAGATCAATAAATCCGCTTCCAAAGTTCCCGGCAACATCTGCGCAGGCTTCTTCAATCGTTCCCGAAGCATGATTATCTCCTTGAACCTTACCTCCGCTTATACGAAGAGGGGTATCGGTATAGGTATTGGTTACAGATACATTTCCGTTTGTAATCCAGACAACACTGTCAAACTGCCCCGTTTCATCCGCAACATTTTTTATATTTGTGGAATAACAATGATTTATTTTTGTATTATCTCTTTCTGCCAGTGCAATTCCGGCTTTATATGTAGATCTGATAAATGCCGCATTTGAGGAAAGTGCCGAAAAATCAACCCCGTCCGTATAACAATCGCTCACCCCTGTGAACATATGATAACTAACCAAACCGGTAATATAAGCATTCCTTGCTGCCGCATTCCAACCTCCGGAAAATGCTATATTTTTGACGTAACATCCGCTGATTATCGCTGCATTATTAATTCCTGCCAAACCACCATAATAGCTTTGCCAAGCCGGAGCAACAGCAGGCAATACGATATTCACGTTTTCTATGCCCAGATTTTTAACCGAGCCGCTTCTTAAAGTAAACAGCGCCACACTGTAATTTTCATAACTGTTGTCTGCCCATACTGCATCATCTTGGGTCTGATCCATTTTAAGATTTTTGATAATGTGACCTTTTCCTATAAAATTACCTTTAAAATAAATTTCACTTTCTCCATCTTTCCATGGCCCGCTTCCCGGATTTATTTGTCTGCCAATACCATATTTCAGATTAAAATTGTTTAAATCTATATCACTCTCAAGAAAAACGTTCTTTTGGCTGAAACTCTTTCCGTCCAAAACCATATTTCTGAATTTTATAAACTCCGATGCATCGTTGATGATAAAGCTGTCATTCGAGTCATAATCACTCCCCCAAGTCTAGATCGGAAGAGCGTCGTGTAGGGAAAGAGTGTAGATCTCGGTGGTCGCCGTATCATTAA
>ENA-OURK01000028-OURK01000028.1-human-gut-metagenome-genome-assembly--contig:-NODE-28-length-14556-cov-22.615857_pt1 | contig 14556 bp, 15 predicted proteins | sample MGYA00243075_ERZ508840 | MGnify/ENA primary metagenome ERZ508840 (study PRJEB26277, sample SAMN04329866) | human gut metagenome | biome: human-associated habitat | host: Homo sapiens | place: USA... | reverse complement strand
TCGAATGCTGGGATATCTGGGGTATGATGTGACGACTTTGGGAAATCATGAATATGATTATAATCCAGATTCATTCTATATGATTCCTGAGGGAACTAAGGTTAAGAAGTATCAAAGAATTTGTTCCGGTATTCTTGATCTCAATGCTTATGCATACTTAGTACCTGACTATGTAGACTTGTTTTATTTCTTCCGAACAGCGTTCTGGGATATTTATGGATATGAACTCGCTCCAGAATTGATTGAGTTTGTATATGTATTGATCACTCAGAAAACTGAAGAGGGTATACAAGTAAAATCAGTAGTACAGAATATCTATGGATCAGATTCTTTCTTTAAGTCATTAGCATTTGCTGATCATAGAAAGTCATTTGAAAAAGTTGGATATGAAGGAATTGATTTTGTAGCAGATCCTATTACATCAGTTGTACTTTCACTTATAACTAATAATGAAATTCAATAAATTAATAATTAATTATGGAAAGATTTAATTTGAAAAACTGGTCAATTGCGTTTGAAGTTCCATTTTGGGATGTAGGTGATACTACAGGTCAAGATGAATTCTTTACTGAATTGAGCGACAGTTACTCTAATTGGTTTGATACTTTGAATTCAGGATTTGAAATCTTGGAATCACAATCAAGTAATGGTAACGTATTAATTCTCTATCATATCACCATTATTAGTGATACTGCTATAGCTGATAAAGATACTATTAAAGAGAATTGGGATAAGATGAAAATTGAAATCCAATCTGCTCTTGAAAATTTCTTAAAAGCTAGAAATTTAGAGTATAGAGTTATTAATTGTGTAGACCAATCTAAAGAAAATAATAATGATAAGTAACTATAATGATATAGTTATTCCAAAGATAGCCGATTATATACACTTCATGTTGGAGCGTATAGAGGCTACCGCGGATTCAACTAAATCAATTACATTAACTAAGTACGTTAAGGTAGACTCATCGCAGTTGGATATTAATTATCTTGCAGCTCATCAATTAACAGGAGTATTTACTGTACAATTCCACTTTAGGATTGAAGAAGAAGATGGAACTGTAAATGAGGATGTCCAAGTATTGGAAATTCCTAGACAAATCAATAACGTATTCGTCATTGAAGGTGCACTTCGAATACCAACTAATACCCTGGAAAATGATAATCAAGTGACAGTTTACTCTAATAATATTAGAATAAATGATCTTTTGAATATTACCTATGAGGAAGATCCAACTCAAGATGGAGGTTATCTTATTACAGCATCATATTATGATGATGATGAACCTAAGGTAATGAATATGACTGATGAGATAGTATCTAGGTATCCTCAGATATTTACATTAACCTGGTATGAGAGAGATAAGCTTAAGGTAAAACTTGATACTGATGATGTAGGAACTGTTCTTACTAGGGAATTAATATTGAAGTTGATTGCTAGAGGAATGGATAAGAATTTCGATAGTATTATTGATAAGAGGATCTATTCTCCTGAATCAAATTTCATGAGCTACTTATGGGGTAGAGATGTTCGTAAGAAAATCTTGACTCAAATGAAACTTAAATTCCATCAATATCATCAGATATTCCTAAGAGATATCCAGAATGCAGTTACAAGATATTTTAAGATCGCTTCAGAAAAGAATATTGATATTCCATCAACAGTCAATCCATTGGTTTTTGATGCTATGAAGTACAAAATTAGAATGTCTAAAAATGTAGCATATAATAGATCAATGGTGGATGTAATTGATATAGTTAATACACCTATCAATCAAAATGTAAATCAGATCAATGAGTTAAATGTATGTATTGATATTAAAGATGATATTCTTTATATTAAGGCATATAAATATCCGACTCAGGAAATGGTTGAAGTTCCTTATGTTACTTACTGTACTAAAAAAGTATTACTTAATAATTCATGGGATTATGAAAAGAAAGAGTTTAAACCTGGAATGTATGGTGAGATAATGTATAAGCTACGTCTTCATGAATATAAACTTAAGAATTATGGAGATAAAGGTGATAATGAGTTCGATTACATTGAACCAATGCCAGATGATAAATTATCTGTGACTTCACGTCGAATCCCTATGGGTAACATGTCGGACTCTGTTCGACTCTCAATGGGAACTGGTATGATCAAGCAGGCAGTTGAACTTGCTCATTCCGAACCTTCATTAATATCTGCAGGTCATGATGATGAAGACTACGTATTGAGTACCATGTGTACAAAGTACCAAGAACCTTCAGGAACTGTCACGGCTATAAAGAATAATAAAGTCTTTATTAAAGGGGATGATGGATCAGTTACCTTCTATGAGATTCCTAATCCTTCAGTTGGTATGAATGACTCATTAATTTCCTATACGGCGGCTGTTAAAGTTGGTGATAAGATTAAGAAAGGTGATGTTATAGTCAATACCTTTACTCAGCGTAGAAAATCCTATGAACTTGGAGTTAATGCTAATGTAATTTACATGAATTACTTAGGTAGACTTCATGAGGATGGACAATGTATTTCTGAATCATTTGCTAAGAAATTAACTCATTTCTCAATCATCAATTCTAGTATACAGTTATATCCTGATGATATTATAAAGTATATTAAGAAGGTAGGTGAGAGAGTTAAGAGTAAAGATGTATTAGTAAATAATCAGACTCGACTTAGGGTATCTCAAACCATGAAGGAAGCCTATGTAGATGGAGGTGGACTTTTAACTGGTTTAGGTATCAGTTATAGTCAAAATAATCTTATTACTCCAAATAACTGTGATGAAGGTTATATTCTGGATGTTAGGATTGAACTTCGTAATGGTCAGAAGATGACTAGTGAATATTCAACTAAGACTATAGATGAATTTACTCAAGATTATAATAAGGTAAAACAATTTCCTGACATAGTACCTGAACTCTATAGAAATCAGAAAGCTGAAGAAGTAGAGTTAAATGAGAAAGCCATAGGATATATTTCTTATAAAATTCTTAGAGTAGATAGAGCTATAGTTGGAGCTAAGACTACTGGTAGATATGGAGGTAAGGGTATGATTTCCTTGATATTGCCAGATAAGTTAATGCCTAGAATAGTTCATGAAGATGGATCGGAAACAATTGCAGATCTCCTATTAAATCCTCCTGGCGTATTACATAGAAAAAATCTATCGCAGATGTATGAAGCTGCGTTAGGTAAATGCATACAGGAGATTTATAGAAGAGTTTGTAAAATGATTTCTGATGGTGAAACTGCTAAGATTAAACCTTTCTTAAAAGAGTTTTATGGAGAGCAGTTCGAATCCATGAGTGATGAAGAATTAACCAAAAATCATCAAGAGAAAGGAATATATGCTTATCAGATGAAAGTTGGATTCTTTTCAAAAGTTGACTACAATACTGTAGAAAAATGGATGAAAGATTTGAATCTTACTGAAGATGATAGGATATTCTGTCCTGATCTTACAATTTACGAGGATAAAGTAAAGGGATTATCTGCATGCGCACCTGAAGAGTATAAATCTGAATGGGGTGGAGATCCACATACTTATGAGTTAGGTTACTTAGATAACAGATGTGTAACTGGTAATGAGTATATTATGAAACTGTTCCATACAGCTTCATATAGTGCTAAGGTTACTAGTGAGATTATGGATACCTATGAGCCTATTCTTGGAAAATCCCGTTACCGTGAGGGTGGACAAAATATAGGTAAATAATTTGCCTATTAACTTTGTGAAATGCTGGGAATCCCTAAAGCTTAATCAAGATATATGGGCAATCAGCAGTTCTAATTAAATAGAATTCAACGACTATCTCAATTGAGAGTACATCTAAGTAGATGAAAGTACAAAGCTATTAATTATGATTAATAGATGATATAGTCTCGACATTCAGGGAAATCCTGAAGAAGTTCATAAGAGAACTGCTTAAGAGTAACGATCTTAGGTGAAGATATCGGAAATGGAGTTATGGGCACTTATGGAAACTGGAGCTGAAAAGTTTATGCAGCAAGGTGCACCTGATATGAAGACTAGTCAGTATATATTCTTAAATGAATTATTACTAGCTAATTATACATTGACGGATCCAAATGGTATCCCATTACTTTCAAATATTCATTCAAGAAATAAAGCTCTTGATGATTTGGATAAATTACAGTAACAATAAACTAGGGCAGTTTTAATTAACTGCTCTAGTACTTAAATTATTAAATTATGGATAAGATAATTGAACAATGTGTAGATGATTGGTGTCCCATTGAAAATCTTCCTGATGGAATTGAGATTCCAGAGGAAATTACAAGAATTTCAGTAGACACTCGTGACTTTGCAATCATTATGGGTACAGAACCTGTAATTCCTGATTCTAAAGATGGATCCAATTATCATGAAAGATTCTATGCATACCCTTTATTAGATGATCCTAAATGTAAAGATCACTTTAAGATTCTTAATACTGATCTAATTAGATGGATAAAAGATTTTGAAGATAAGTGTGGAGGTAAAAGTGACTGGAGAAGTATCGATCTAATAAAAGGTTATAAAGATGTTAGTGGCTGGGATTTTAAATATCTTAGATTTTATAGATATAGAGTTGATCCTAGATATTTTATAGCATGCACTAACGTGCTTAAAGCTTTTAATGTGAATTTAATAACAAAGAAAATATTAAAGTTTATGGCAGTTAATAATCCTATAGCTGAAATAATTCAGCAAGCTAATGAAGCTAAAGAGAATGGTGAAGATAAATTTGAAACTATTCTGAATCCTAATTTTAAGGTAAAACTTAGAATGGAATGTGAGAAAAATAATTGGATTCTTATTGATAAAGATAAGTCTCATAGTAATTTTATTATAACCTGGATAGGATCTAGAAGTTGGTTAAAGGGTCAACTTAATACTACTTCTTATACTAGAGATAAACTTCAGAGCAGACTGATAAATGCATTATCTGAGATGACTGAAATTACAGATGGAGCTATTGTTCTATTAGCTCCTAATATCACTCTTAAAATGAGTGAATTAGAAGATGATCAGTCAGGTGAAAAAGAAGTTCACTGCGATAATGTAAATCAAGCAATGAATAGACTATATCCTTACTGTCTTAAAATGAAGTGAGACCTTCTAGCAAGGGTTAAAACCTTATAAGTGTAATAAATGGAAAAGGTAATAGGCATAATTGATGGTACTGGAGGAAATTATGATTCTAGTACATTAGAAACTACTGGATTAGGTGGATCAGAAACCTGGACAGTTCAACTTTCTATGCAGTTTAAATCCAGAGGATATCATGTAATTATATTCAATGGAACTGATAACTGGCATTTTGATAAGTATGGAATTGAATGGGTTCCACTCAATTTATTTAAAAGTAGAATTAAATACCAAAGTTTTGATAGAATAATTATATCCAGAATTTACAATGGATATATTGATGCTATTAATAAAGAATCATGTTGCTGGAATATTTATGTTCAAGCTCATGATGTAGGTATAGGTCAATTTGATTGGGAGAATAATTGTTATCCTAAGTTAAATGGTGAAGGTGAATTATTTCAGAGGGGAGTTAAAAAAGTAATAGCTTTATCCGAATGGCATATTGAATCTTTAAATCATATATGGAATGATATTCCTAGAGATATGATTGAGATAATCCCTGATGGAATTGATCCTGAATTATTTAAGGATATTCGATTAGATAACCATAGAGATAATGGCATATTATTTAGCAGTAGACCTGAACGTGGTATGGAACTCTTATGTAATAAAATATTACCTGAACTGCGTAAGGTTGTAGAAGATGCTAAAGTATATCTTGCATCCTATAATGATATCCCTAAAGAATATTATGGTAGGGAAGATGAGGGTATCTATGTATTAGGTAAACTGAATAAGATAGAACTTTATAAAGAAATGTCAAAACATAAAGTTTGGTTCTATCCATCTATATTTCCTGAAACCTTCAATATTACATTATGTGAAAATATAATGTGTGGATGTATACCTGTACTTCCATTAATTCATGGAATGGCTACAACTCTAAGGAATTTTAATAAATTAGGAATTGATCATGAATTCTATAATCCATGGTATACCCATAATGGAAATGATGATCTTGCAGTTAAAGATTCAGTTCAGATGTTATCTGGATGGATGAATAATTGGGATAATTATGCTACCTATATCCTTAGGGATTCCATGAGGAATTTCATAATTGAAAATTATTCTTGGAGTAAAGTAGCAGATTTATGGGAAAATTTATTTAATAAATATTAAATTGAACAAATGAAAATAGTAGTAATTAGCGGTGGTGATGGTTATATAGGATCAGCCATCAAACGTGCATTGAATAAGCATGAAGAGATTAGAACAATTTCTGTAGATATAAATCCTAAATCAAAAGATACATTAATTTTTGATTTAGCATTGGATGGAGAAACTGATGATCTATATAATACTTTAACTCAAAAGAATATCCAAAAAGGTGATCAGTATATCGGATGGATTCATTGTGCAGCTTGGAAAGATCTAAATGAATCTTATAATGTTCCATTTGAATATTATGACAATAATCTTAAGTCATTAATTAATTCACTTGGACTTGCACATAGACTTGGAGTAGAAAAGTTTATATTTAGTAGTTCAGCAGCTATATATCCAGATGATATGTTAGGTGAAACTAAAGAATCAGATCTGGATTTAGATAAAACTGCGAGTCCATATGGATTTACTAAAGCTATTGGTGAACGTATAGTACATGAGATTGCTACTCAATATAAGTTTACGTCAATATGCTTTAGATATGGAAATCCGATGGGAACTGATGGTGACTCATTAGATCTGACTACAACTATGTTCGGAAATGTAGTTAACTGCCTAAAGAATAATGAGACTTTCCATATTTATGGTGGAGATTATCCACATGGTGATGGTACATGTATTAGAGATTATATTGATCTTAGGGATTTAGTACTTGCTCATATTAAGGTAATATCTACTCCTATTATGGATCCAATTCATGAATCAATTAATCTTGGATCTGGTAAACCGATATCATGTTTAGAGATATGTAAGACAGTTCAGAAATTATATCCAGAATTCAAATATGATATAGTTGAGAAACGTGCAGGTGATGCATATGGATGTTATTTCAATACTGATTTAGCGACTGCATATGAATTCCAAGGTGATACTTCACTTGAGGATTCAATAAGGAATTTGATAGAAACTGCTATGAACAAGTAAATTAAAGTTTATATTATGGAAGAAAATAAAATTAATAAATTAAGAATTGCAGCTAATAAATTTTATCTGAATAAGTATCTTGAAGAAGATACAATTTCTGATAAAGAATATGATGAATTAGCTAAGGAGTATGAATCCGAAACTGGTAAATCCGTTAAAGATTTAGTTGACTGGGAAGATCTTACTATGGAGAATATTCCTGAAGAACAATTAGCTAAAACTATAGTTGAGGATAATAACTTTGAAACTGCTATATTAGATTGGACTAAATCTAATAACATCAGTAATTATTATCTTAATTATAAGTATGATGGATGTGGAATCAAAGCAGTTTATCATGATGGTAAGTTGCAAAGGATTCAGACTACTCCTGATGAAGATTATGGTATCATTAGAACTAAAGCATTTTGGAATTTATTCCCTCATGAAGTTGATCCTCAGATCAAAACTATTCGTGGAGAAGTATTAGTTGACGCTAGAACTTACGGGCAGCTCTCCAGAAATAAGGCTAATGGTTTATCCAATAGTAAGTTAATGGATGAGGAAGTTGAGAATGAAGCTTTCATTAGAGTCTATAAAATTCAATTTGTAGATGAGAATAATAATAATAGAAGACAAGCTGAAACTTTAAGCAAACTTCCATCTGTTATTAAAACTAGAACTAGACTTGTAGGGGAAGTTAATGAAACTGTAGAGGACGTTGTATTCTCATATGCTCAACAGTTTACAGTGAATGAATGTCCAACTGAACCTATAGTTGAGACTGCTAATGGAACTAAATTCCAAGTTGATGGAGTAGTTCTTTATGATATTGAAAATAATGAAACTTTGGCATTTAAGTTTTATTATACAGAATCCGCAATTACAACAGTTACCAATATTATTTGGAATCAAAAATCAAATGGATCTTATGCAGCTGTAGTTGAATTCGATGGAGTAACCCTCAATGATAAGTATATCTGTAAAGCTTCATCCGGAGGTGTATCAAATATGATGGATTGGAAATTTGGAGTTGGAGCTAAGATAAAGGTTATCTTAGCAAATACTACCATTCCTAAGATCATTGATGTATTAGAACCTTCAGAAGATTATAGATTCCCTAAATGTGAATGTGGATATCAAATGGGACCTGATGATATCTTTGGTGCTACTTTAAAATGTGGTAACAAAGATGTATGTATAGATAAGGTATCTAAATGGATTCCAGAGTTAGCTTATTGGTTACTTTGGGATGGTCCATTCACTTGGGATGATAATAAAACTGTCGCTGATTGTATTCTTGAAAATCCAACATGGTTCTTGTATGAACTTCATATTGATAGATGGGATCCAACTAAGAAATCTGATGGTAAAATGGATGGAGAATGGATTCTTAAATCTCTCAAAATGGAAATTGGAGGTATAGTGAGATTTAAAGATGAGATTAAAGCTCATTGTGACTTCTCTGATCTCCAATATACTAATTATGAAATAAATGTAAATTCAGCTTATGCAGTTCTTCAAAAAATGTTTAATCTGAATAAAACTCAATTAGAGAAAATATATAATAATGAATTAAAGATATGAATTTAGAAATTAATTTAGTAAAGGTCCCATCTGTAGCTGGAAAGATGGGTACCTTCTTAGGTAGAAAGAGGTATTCATGCAATAATGATACTGAGGCACTAGATGCTATAAATAAATTTATAAGTGAGAATATGGATACAATTACGGCAGTTATAATTGATCCAAAATTAAATGGTATTCTAACTGAAGGTAATCTAACTATTAATGATCTAATGTGTATTAAATACCTATTATCATTGAAAGGATTAGATTTATGGTATTGGTATGTATCAGATTCAGAAACTAATGTAACTGGTGTTGAACCTGATACTTTTGAATATAATGTAGTTGATGAATTGAACTTATATAATAGTTCATTTATTCCATTCTGCACGAAGGTTAATCAATTGAGATCTGATATGAAGATTTCAGCAGTTTACTCTAAGATAATTGATATTTATGGATTATTTCAGGGAACTAAATTTAATGGAATCCATAATCCTTTAAAGAATACAATTGATTCTATAAAGGGATCTGAGGAAGTCTTAGGAACTGTCGCTACAACTTCAACTACGTATGTTAATTCAGTATTAGAGTATCTAGGTAAAAATATTAAAGTTATTACTGATTAAAATGTATAGAGAAATTTTTACAAAACTGAATAATGATTTAAATTCATTTAATCCTAATGAATTAATATTTGTTACTTATGATAAAAGTAAACATTTATTAACTTTCAGACAGTCTAGTAAAATGATTATGTTACCTTATTTGAGTCCTTTCTTCTTTAGTAAGAAGGGATTCAAATTGGGTATCCTAACTCAAAATGGACTCAATAAACTTAGATATGGTATCAATAGTTTATTAAGTTCAAATTTACTAGATAAGGAAGAACTGGTACCTAACATCAATACTTTAAGTATGGATTGGTATCGATATTATGGAACTGCCACAGTTCCTTATCCTACAAAGTTCATTACACTTAAATTCGTTAATATTACTAATAGTTTAGTGATTAAATTACTATGTAAATTTGGTAATAATGAAACTAAGTTAATGTATAAAATATTAAAGAATGAATCTAAAATGTTAAAGAATGGAAAGAAGGAGTAGAAGGTTACCTTTATATCCTTTAGCTCCTCATGATAGTGGAATTATTAAATATCCTAGAGTAAAAAGAAAGATCATACCTATCCCATTAGGTCACAAAATTAAGTTCACTATTAGTGGATGGGATTATTTTGGATATGTACAAAAACATATGTTTCCAATGTATGAGTTTAAAAATACATGTCCATATGAGATGAGGTATGCTATTGGGGATTTTAAAGAGAAAGATCATTCATGGGTAATCTCCGAATGTTATATAACTGGACCTAATATACGAAGGTGGTATGACGATGAAGATTATAGAAATAAAATACTTAGTCAATATGAGTGAGACGTTTTATAAAGGTTCTAACCCTTATAAGTAGAAGGTACAAAAGTAAAGATTAGGATTAATTAATTTTAATGTTAATCACCTGGGACATATGGTCCATTTATTAATTTAATAATAATAATTATGTTTAAAGTAATTCAATTTAGAGCTGGAGCTCCTGATAAGTTCAGACAGTTCACATCTGGTGAGTATGTACTTGTCAAGCTCAACAACAAAAATTTAGTAGATCTATCATTAGATGATCTTAAACGAGTCGATGATCATACATATTTTCTATCGACTTCAGAATTGGATATCCCCTATGCAGCTACATTACCTAAGGATATTCAGAAAAGATGTATATTACCTCAAACTGTTGAAGGTATCATTGACTATGAGAAATTTGTACCTAAGGACTCCTATTTCTATCAGCATTTAGAGGAGGCTACAGATTTCTTCTATGGACTGAAAAGAGTATATAAACCTGAGGAATTTTGTTTCATTCAGGATGATCTCACAGGTGAGGATAAGTATGCTCTGAAGGTAACGAAAGGAACTGGTGGTAGTCGTGGGGTAGTTGTAATTAATTCCAGTAGAATTCCACAGGGAGGTGCTCGTGAACAATATCAATCAATTACTAAAGATTTGATTCAATCAGTGATTGATGTAGCTAATGAGTATGGAGCTAACATTATTAGGCAGAAACTTAGTTATCCTAATTTAACTGACTATAGAAAATATTGTGCTGAGTATATTTTACGTAATGGTAAGCTAGTAGTTTATAAATGGGAGGAACCTGTAGGGGACTCTACTAATTATGATCATCTAACTATCATTCGAAATGAATATACAGATAAGATGATAAAGCAGTTAGCTAATTACATGTTAAGTTTAGGTATAACTGATGGTATCTTTGGAATTGATGGATATACTAATTATGCAGATTTCTGCAGTATATGTGAACAGAATTGGCGTCAAGAGAACTGTCTCTTTACCTTTGAAGCTCTAGGTCTTGACTTTATTGAAATGTATCTTCATCCAGAAGTTGATTGGTTAAGTAAAGTTCCTTATGGTGAATATAAGGTAATTAGGTACTGGAGAGCAGCTATATTTGATATTAAAAATGATAAAGAGTGGGAGAAACAGTTTCATGAGCAATACTAAGAAAAGTAATCAGAGAGTTTGTATAGTTATAGGATTGGTACTTTTTAGTACCGTCCTAGCTATCTGTAAAGTATATCCATCTAACTATGAGTCATTATTTACTCCAATCAATTATGGATTATATGGATTGATATGGATGGCAGTTCTAATATCCATGGGATGTCTATTTAGTAAAAAGACTATACCTGGAACTGCAGAAGTTTCCACTATATCTTTTATCCATATGATGACTACATTAGGACTAGCATGTGGATATTTTAGTTATGTAATAGATCCAAGTTTCATATCAGTTTATGGTGAACCTGATCCATATAAACATATAATCAATTGGTATGGTCCATTCCAATGGTGTATATTTGTTCCATTCTTATTAATTGAGATATATGAAATGAATCATAGATTCCCTAAATGGCTGGAGGTAATTAAAAGGTATACTTATGCTATATCAATGATGTTAGCTATAGGAATATCCCTTATGGCTGGATGTAACTCTATTCCAAAGATAATATATTCTTTATGTGGATTTACTATATCACCTTATTTATTGATGTTACCAATATGTATATTAGTATCAATATCATTGATTAGAGGTGTAAATAAAGGTATGAAACTGTTCTCTAATTTAACTATGGTATTAATGTATATAGTTACATTTAGTTTGATTATCTTAGGATTATCAAAGACATTACCAGTTAATGTTAGTAAAGAGATAGCATTTACTTACAGTCAATTTATAACTTTAAATATCTATACTGGAAGTGAATTTCAAATTAAATGTCACGCACCATATTTGATATGGGCAATTACATGGATACCGATATTGAGTCCATTTGCTAGAAGAATAGGTCAAGGTAGGAAATTGAGAGATGTAGTATTGATGATGGTATTAGGACCCTCATTAATCTGTGCACTGTATACTGCTATTGGCAAAGAAGTATTTGCTGATTCAAATGGAATACAACTTCTTTCACATTATACATTTCTCAGTATAATTTACGTTGTGATGTTAATTCTAATGTTTACAACATCAGCTGATAGTACGTCATATTCTCTTGATGAATCCATATCACGTGGAGCTAAAGCACCAGTAGCATATCGTAAACTAATATGGGTGATTATTATGTGTTCATTTATATCAGTATTGATGATTGCAGGTAATGGATCTGCTGATGCTCTTTATGGTATATCCTATATAACTGCTCCTTTGATTGTAGTTTTAGGATTAGTAATGGGTGGTATTATGATTTATAGAAAATTTAAAGGTAAGAAACATGAGGAGCTTAATTATACTTCTTGCAGTCCTATTAAGCGTAATTTCTGCTAAGGCTCAAGTTCCATATTTTGGTACATCTGAAGGTAAAGGTAAATTAGAGACTTATTTCCAATGGAAGGGTACTCCAGGTGAAAATGATTCATATTTTTATGCAAGTGCACAATATGGATTAACTGATAAGTTTGATATTGGATTTAATTATAATGGTAGTGGAGATGTAACTGCCATAGGTGTAAAATATTCTCCAATTCAGAGTAAATATTTAAATCTTGGTATTCAACCATTAGTAGATTTTAAAGTCAAGGACAGTTACAAATATTCTGATTATTATGTTGGATTATATCTTAATGGAACTATAGTTAATAATTGGAATTATGTATCCAATACATGGTATACTAATTCTAAAGGTTCACAAGATTGGGATCAATGGACTTATGTATACTATGATTGGATAGTAACTCCAGTTATTGGATGTACTACCCATATATCAGATAATTGTAAAACTGATTTAGCAGGTGGATTTTGGACTACAACTGGTAAAATTACTTGGTATGTATGGGGATCTAAGTTGATAAATAAGCCTAAATTAACTCTTGGTTTAGGATATAAATTTTAATTTTAGATCACATAATAATTTATAAATGCAGATTAGATGGAAGTATAAGTCATTAACTTGTACTTCCATTTTATTTTTTTTTTAATAATTAATTTTTTTATATTATGGAAATTTACAAATATTATCCAACTTCATATCCTGAACTTAAGAAAATTATTGAGAATGAGATTAAAGAACATGGATTTAATTGTGATCTTAACTGCATAGATGTAAGTAAGATCACAAATATGAGTTACTTATTCTATAACTCTGAGTTTAATGGAGATATCTCTAATTGGGATGTTTCTAGTGTAAAATCTATGAATTTTATGTTTCAGCGATCACAGTTTAATAGAGATATTTCTAAATGGAATGTATCCAATGTTAAGTCCATGGCATTTATGTTCAATGGATCACAATTCAATGGAGATATATCTAATTGGGACGTTTCTCATGTTTATAATATGGAAAATATGTTTGCTAAGTCACAATTTAATAGAGATATATCTAAATGGGATGTATCAAGAGTACATTCTATGGATTCAATGTTTAAGAATTCCAAATTTAATGGAGATATATCCAATTGGGATGTATCTGGAGTTATAACTGCAAATTGGATGTTTGAGAATTCCAAATTTAATGGAGATATTTCTAAGTGGGATTTCTTTAGTGCACATTCATTAAATGGATTTTATTATGGGTCAAAGTTATATTATAAATCATATTAATTAGGCTAAAATAAGGGGGTTTTACGGACGTTCTAGCAGGGGTCAGACCCTTATAGGTGTAAGATTGTAGAAGGAAGGTGTACAGCCCAAAATTCTATAGTTTTATAAAATGATAATATGGAGGTACAGGATTAATTCTTGTATCTCCATTTTATTTTTAGTCTCCAATTCGAGTTGTGAGGCTAATCCGTTAAATAACTGTTGAAGTATAGTAGGCAGTCCTCATCTAATTAGACTTGTAGATGATAATGCGGTGAATTTATGAGTGAATATAAGAAACTCTTAGTCATCAGTAATGGTGCAATTTATCTAGGATTATTTATGAATCTCTAGCCTAGTAGAGTAAAGTTATGATGAACATTAATTCAAATGTTAAGTCAGTTTCAGTTTCAGTTATTAGTGCAATTAATTCTATGAACATTTGTAAAGAGTCAAAGAAGATGACCTCCAGAATGATTAAGTATGGATTAAATGCCATACTTATGCAATTAAGTAATAGATTACCAGGTGAGAACCTGGAAAAACATGCCTGCAATATTTTTACGAATATTGCAGTTCAAATGGACTGTAATAGAGATTACATCTAGATCT
>ENA-OURK01000017-OURK01000017.1-human-gut-metagenome-genome-assembly--contig:-NODE-17-length-15207-cov-41.097356_pt1 | contig 15207 bp, 7 predicted proteins | sample MGYA00243075_ERZ508840 | MGnify/ENA primary metagenome ERZ508840 (study PRJEB26277, sample SAMN04329866) | human gut metagenome | biome: human-associated habitat | host: Homo sapiens | place: USA... | reverse complement strand
ACACTCTTTCCCTACACGACGCTCTTCCGATCTTCCTATGTGCCCTGCCGGCGATAGCCGTAGCGCAGGGGGGGGGAAATGTGACCGTCAGAGGCATCGTCACCTCGGCGGATGACAAGCAACCCCTCATCGGGGTCAACGTGATTTCCGGGGCCACCAGCGGGGTGAGCACCCTTGCGGACGGAAGCTACTCGATCAGCGTCGCCGCAGGGTCGACGCTCACCTTCCAGTACATCGGCTACAAGCCCGCCACCTTCACGGTTCCGGGCGGCAGCGCCTCGCTGACCTACAACGTCTCCCTCGAGAGCGAGGCACAGGCGCTCGACGACGTGGTGGTCATCGCTTACGGTGTCCGCAAGAAGGGCACCATTGCCGGATCGGTATCGACCGTCAAGGCCGAAAAGGTCGAGAACACCCCTACGGCGGCGTTCGACCAGGCCATCCAAGGACAGGTTCCCGGCCTGACGGTACTTTCCAATTCGGGTGAGCCGAGCACGTCGGCAACGATGATGATCCGGGGCATGAACTCGATCAACTCGGGTACCTCGCCGCTCTACATCCTCGACGGGGTCGCCATCGCCAGTTCCGACTTCAACGCCATCAACCCGGCCGACATCGAGAGCATCTCGGTGCTCAAGGACGCCTCCTCCACCTCTATATATGGTGCGCGCGCGGCCAACGGCGTGATCGTCATCACGACCAAGCGCGGGCGCATGGCCGAGCGGGCGAAGATCAACTACCGCATGCAGCTCGGTTTCTCGCAGATCGCCTACGGCAACTGGGATCTGATGGACACCGACGAACGCATCCGGTACGAGAAGGAGATCGGGTTCACCGACGGCAAGAACTACAACGTCCTGGGCAAGACCAACGTCAACTGGCTCGACGAGGTGTTCAACGATGCCGCCCTGCTCCAGAACTACGAGCTCTCGGTTTCGGGGGCCACCGACAAGACCAATTACTACGTCTCGGGCGGCTACTACAACCAGGAGGGCATCGCCGTAGGTTCGGCCTTCGAGCGTTTCTCGCTCCGCGCCAACGTCGAGCAGCAGGCCGCCAAATGGCTCAAGCTCGGCACCAACACGATGATGAACTACCAGACCATCGAACGCGCCGAATCGGGCCAATATACGCTCGTGACCCCCATCTCGGCCGCACGTTTCATGATGCCGTACTGGAATCCCCACCGTCCCGACGGCTCGCTGGCCTCGATCAAGGACGGCACCTGGAAGGGCGAGGGCCAGAACCCGCTCGAATGGCTGGCCAACAACAAGATCTCCTATAAGAAATACAAGGTGATCTCGACGCTCTTCGCCGAGGCCACCCCCATCGAGGGGCTCACCATCCGGTCGCAGTTCGGCGTGGACTATTCGCACACGACGGGCTTCGGCGCCTCCTACCCCAACTACCCGCCCAACCTGGGCTCGGGCACGGCACAGCGCTACTCGACCGACGGCATGAGCCTTTCGGTCACCAACACGATCAACTACCGCTTCTCGCTCGACGGCGGGCACTCGTTCAACTTCCTGTTGGGCCAGGAGGGCGTCGATTACAGCTACGAGGAGTTCACGCTGGCGACCCGCGGCCAGAACAACGACAAGCTGGTCAACATCTCGTCGGGAACACGTGCCACGTCGTGGAGCGACGTCACCGACGACAACTACGCCTTCCTGTCGTTCTTCGCGCGCGGCGAATACAACTACGCCGACCGTTACTACGTCGACTTCTCCGTCCGTACCGACGGCTCCTCGCGCTTCGGCACCTCGGGACGCTGGGCGGCGTTCGGCTCGGTGGGCATGATGTGGAACCTGCGCAACGAGAAATTCATGGAGAACTCGCGCCGCTGGCTCACCAACGCGCAGATCGCCTTCAGCACGGGTACCTCGGGTAACTCGTCGATCCCCAACTACGAACATATGGCGCTCGTGAGCGGCGGCCTGAACTACTACGGCGACGCCGGCATCGCCCCCTCGCAGCCGGGCAACGAAGACCTGCAGTGGGAGAAGCTGTGGATCACCAACCTGGCCGTGCACCTGGGCTTCTGGAACCGCCTGAACGTGGACGTCGAACTCTACCACAAGAAGAACAGCGCCATGCTCATGGAGGTTCCCGTTTCCTACACCACCTCCAACGGCTTCGGCTTCCGCTGGGACAACGTGGGCGACATGACCAACCGCGGCGTCGAGGTGAGCCTGGCCGCCGACGTCATCCAGCACAAGGATTTCGTATGGAGCGTGAACGCCAACGTCTCCTACAACAGGAACAAGATGACCAAGCTCTACAGCGGGGTCAGCGAATACGAGCTTTCGAGCACCAACACCAAACTGGTCGTGGGGCACTCCTTCGGCGAGTTCTACCTCAACCGGTTCGCAGGCGTCAACCCCGCCAACGGCGACGCGCTGTGGTACACCAAGGAGGGCGAGCTGACCACCGAGCTCCGCGACGAGGACAAGGTCATGGTCGGCAAGAGCTACGTGGCGCCCTGGCAGGGCGGCTTCGGCACGACGCTGGCCTGGAAGGGACTTTCGCTGTCGGCACAGTTCAGCTGGGTCGCCGACCGCTGGATGATCAACAACGACCGTTATTTCGACGAGTCGAACGGCCGATTCGCCTCCTACAACCAGTCCAAGCGCCTGCTCAACCGCTGGAAGAAACCCGGCGACATCACCGACATCCCGCGCCACGGCGTCTACACCGAGTTCGACGACCGCCTGCTGGAGGACGCTTCGTTCCTGCGCCTGAAAAACCTCATGCTGAGTTATTCCTTCCCGCAGGAGTGGCTGCGCAAGACACGCTTCATCAGCGGTGTGAAGATCTACGCCCAGGCCCAGAACCTCTTCACCTTCACCAAATTCACGGGCCTCGATCCCGAAGGGTCGAGCAATATGTACCAGGCACAGTACCCGATGGCACGCCAATTCACCTTCGGACTCGACTTAACATTCTAATCAGGGACTATGAACATGTTACGCAATATAAAATTCTATCTTTCGGCCCTCGCGATACTTGTCGGCGCCACCTCGTGCCTGGACAAGTACCCCGGTTCGTCCATCCCGGAGAAGGAGGCCATGCGCACCTTCGCCGACGCCGAGCAGACGCTCACCGGCATCTACGCCTCGCTCAAGAGCAACGCGCTTTACAGCGGCTACCTCACCCTGCTGCCCGACATCCAGGCCGACCTGGTCTATGCCGTCGAAGGCAACACCAACACCTACGGCTCGTTCTGGCGCTGGGACATACGCCCGACCGACCTGCAGCTCGAAGCGGTTTATGCCGCCCTCTACAAGGTGATCGGCAACTGCAACTTCTACCTCGACCGCATCGACGAGGTGGTGGCGAACGAGATCAGCGACACCAACATCGAGAAGCTCGAACAGTACACGGGCGAGGTCTACGCCGTGCGTGCGCTCTGCTATACCGAGCTGCTCAAGACCTTCTGCAAGGCCTATGAGCCGGACACGGCCCAATCGGAACTGGGCGTCGTGCTGCGCACGAAATACTTTACGCCCGAGGCGGCACGCCGCGCATCGCTCTACGACTCGTACCAGTTCGTACTCGACGACCTGGCCGAGGCCGAGAAACGCCTCGACAAGGAGAACGACGCCTACGGCAACGTCTACATGACCTCGGCCTCGGCCGAGGCGCTGCACGCCCGCGTGGCGCTCTACATGCAGGACTGGGACACGGCGATCGAATATTCGAGCACCCTGATCGACGAAAAAAAGGCCACCTTCCAGCTCTCCGATGCCAAGACCAACTACACCTCCGACTACACCTATTTCGACTACATGTGGGCGTACGACCTGGGATACGAGGTCATCTGGCGCATCGGCTTCACCGACACCTCCTACGGCGGGGCGCTCGGCACGGTGTTCCTCAACTTCAACAAGGACTACACCTATTTCTATCCCGACTATGTCCCCGGCCAGGCCGCCCTGGATCTCTACGACGATGCCGACCTGCGCTATTCGGGCTACTTCTACCAGACCGAGACCGGTTATGCCCACGGGCTGAGCTGGCCGCTGCTGGTCAAATACTACGGCAACCGCAACCTGATCGCCAACCAGATCTACCATGTCTCGATGCCCAAGCCGTTCCGCCTGGCGGAGCAGTACCTGATCCGCGCCGAGGCCTACTGCCAAAAGAACGATTTTTCGAAGGCCGGCAACGACCTCTCGACGCTGCGCAAGATGCGCTACAAATCGGGCGGTACGATCAACGTCACGAAGGACAACTGGTTGCAGACCATCTCCGACGAGCGCCTGCGCGAACTCTACATGGAGGGTTTCCGCCTGCACGACCTCAAACGCTGGCACAAGGGCTTCGAGCGTAAGCCGCAGGCCAATTCCCAGGCCGAAGGCAGCTCGCTCAAGATCGAAGCCGACAACCCGCTTTTCGTATGGCCGATCCCGCAGCACGAGCTGGAAGCCCCCGGCTCGGAGATACTCCCGAACGAAAGCAACAGATAGCAACAACGAATAGAAGAGAGACAATGAAACGAATTATCACGGTTTTGTTTGCAACGGGACTCCTGGCCGCCCTCGCAACGGGTTGCAAGGAGGAATATAAGACCTACTCCGATGCGGAGTACGTGCTGTTCGCCGACACCCTGGCGACCTACGCCGTACTCCAAGACCAAGACTATTTCTCGGTACCGGTCTCCTCGACCGTCGCGTGCGATTACGACCGCACATTCGGCGTGGAGATCATCGACCAGGGCAGCAATGCCGTCGAGGGGAAGCACTACCGCCTCCTGTCGAACACCATCACCATAAAGGCCGGTTCGCGCAAGGCCGACGTACAGGTGCGCGGGTTGTACGACAACATCGAAGATACCGACTCGCTGGGCTTCATCCTCAAACTGGTCATGCCCGAGCAGCTGAAATGGGATCTCTACCACGACCGGACGAAGGTCGTCATGCAGAAAAGCTGCCCCTACGACATCAACGAATTCACGGGCTGGTGCGTGGTGACCTCGACGTTCCTCAACAGCTACCCCGGCGTGGAAAACAAGAGCATCCAGCGCCTCATCCGCACCGAGAAGCACCCCACCGAAGAGAACATGATCATCCTGCACGACTGGCTCTTCTCGGGCTACGACGTCACGATCCGCCTCGACCCGGGCGACCCCATCGAACCGCTGGTGACCATGGACAAGAACCAGGTGCTGGCCGACGAGGCTTCGGTCTTCGGCCAGATCCTCGGCGACAACAAGATCCTCGTCACCAACAGCCCGCTCTACGACTCCTATTTCAACAGCTGCCAGCATTTCGTGGCCCTGTGGATCAAGGTGCACGTCGAGGACATGGGCGTGAACGTCGGTACGGTAGGCCACTTCTATAACATCATCGAATGGGTCAGCGACGAGGAAGCCGAGCGGCTCCAGCGGGAAGAAGGCATGCTCCCGGGAGGCGTCATAACGCCCGAATCGCTCTAAATCATAACGTAAATAAAGAAACGAAATATGAAAAGACATTATTTGCACTTGGTGATGTCGCTGCTCGCCGGAGCATGTCTGGCGGCCGCTTCGTGTTCCGATTCGGATGAGGATACGAAGCTTCCCAGCCCCAACTTCCCCGAGGCGGTTTCAGCGACCATCGAAGCCGGCGGCACCTACACGCTCGAGATAGAGCCCAACCAGAACTGGGAGGTGAGCGTCCCGACGGCCACCGCCGCATGGTTCTGGATACAGGACGAAACACAGAAAGTCTGGACGCTGCGCGGCAGTGCGGGTGCATCGCGGATCGTAATCGGCGTGGCCGAGCTCGATGAGTTCGACGACACGCGTGTCTGCGAGGTAACCCTCAAGATGGGCGGCCAGAGCAAGGTCATCGCCACGATCACACGCGGAACGCTCGAACGCGGCTTCAGCCTGCGCACATGCAAGATCGACCAGTACGGCGACTTCGAATACGGCGACAGCGAAACCGGCCTCACCTACTCCTATAACGAAGGGGAAGCCCAAAGCATCGACCTGACCTGGCCCGAGGGGCGCACCGATTTCTCGATGCCGATCCTGGTCGAGGCCAACTACGACTGGGCGATCAACCAGTTGCCGGAGTGGGTATCCACCCCGTCGGTGACGGTCGGGAAACCCGGCACGAAAGTCGAGATCCGCATCCAGGGCAACCCGTCGGCCTACCCGCTCGACGGGGCGCAGGACAAGCTGGTGTTCATCGACAAGAACAACCTCGACGCGAAGGTCGAGATTCCGGTCACGATCCCCTCCTGCCGCGACATTTTCGATGTCACGCTCGATAAGGAACTCAAGTTCAACGCCGCAGCCGAGATCTACAACAGCATGAACGGCGACTGGTCGCCCGGCACCGCACGCGGTTCGGTCAAGGGCATCAGGGGTGCGAGGATCTATGTCATCGCCGAAGTCACGGATCGCTGGGGCAATACCGGCCTGAGCGGCGACGAAGCCGACACCAAATGGGTCATCGTCGAGGAAAGCGCCTGGGACGAGGAGCTGGTCATCATGGATCGGGGCTTCACCGTCGGCACGGAGGTCAACCAGGGCGATGCCCGCACGGCCAGGATCATCGTGCTCCCGGCTTCGATGGCGGTCTCCGACCCCAACGAACTCTTCGACTACGACATCAAGGAAGAGTACCAGCCCTATGTCTTCGCCACGCTGACACAGCAGGCCAGCCCCGGCCCGATCCAGGCTGCCAACCCCGAGGGCATGGCGGAGATCGGCACCTTGTTCGAGAAACTCCCCTCGACCCACTGGTCGCTCCGCGAGCTCGAGGTCGACGATGCCTACAAACTGACCTACACCAAAGCCTGGTCGAACGACCCCGAAGCCACGCTGACATTCGAACGCGACTTCACCGGCTATAAATGCTACGACGCCGACTGCCAGCCGCTGTCGGACGAGCAGAACTGGCTCTCGGTACGCCGCGTCGAAGGCGGGGCCATCATCGACATGGATCGCGAGGACGAAGGCTACATCGTCTTCTACGACGCCGAGGGCAATATCGCGGCCGTCAACTGCCTCTACGATCCCAATGCGGACATCGGCGGCACGGACATCGGGTTCGCATATCCCGAATACGTCACCGGCGCGACCCTCGAAGAGATCACCTCGGGCGAATACTACGAACAGTATGCGGAGTACGGCGCCCCGATCTACCACCTGACCTATGAGGGAGAAACCACAAACGCCGTGATGAACGTCCCAACCTACTCGAGTTTCATGGCCCAAGGCGATGCGGAAAGCTGGCTTACGGCCGAATCCTACGGCCCGACCCAGATCTACGTCAACATGGACTCTCAGACCGCCACCGAGGGCGTCATGTTCCTCTACGGTGCCAACTGGAACGTGGTGATGGTGATCATCTGCACGCTCAACATCTGACCCCAATGATTCAGGGCCCCTCTCCGAAGGGGGCAGGGGCCCTGTTCGATACGACTACAATTTATGGAGAACATACAGACCAGGTTTTTAGATATGAAACTTTTAAAATTTTCCGTAACGGCACTCCTCGCACTGGGCATGGCCTTCCTCGGCGGATGTTCCGACGACGACGGCATCGACAACCGCGACCAAGATTACGGATACGTTCAGTTCAAGCTACACAAGGAGGCGTCCTACGACGCCCTGAGTCGGGCCCAGAAACCCCAGCTCGACTACCTTTCCGAAGCCAGCAAGGTGCAGGTCTCGCTCTATTACGACGGCACGACCATCACCCAGTCGCTGACGCTCTCGGCCCCCGACAAGCAGAGCGCCGAATTCGGGCTGCGCAGCGAGAAGCTCCGGCTGCTGACGGGACAATACCAGATCATCACCTTCTCGCTATTCAATGCCGACGACGAGCTGATCTACAACGGCATGCCGGGCGAAGAGAGGCTCGACATCGTGGCCGGCGGCCTCGTGTCGCACGACCTGACGGTCGACGTGGAGCCGCGCGGTACGGTACGTTTCTCGATCTCCAAGGACTTGTCGGACTTCACCGAGACGCCCGTGGTGACGCGCGCCGCCGAACGGCAGTACACCTTCGACGAGATCGCGTTCCTCGACCTGACCGTAAGGCACAAGACGACCAACGAGCTCACCACGTTCGAAAAACTCCCCGCGAAGTTCTCGATCCACTTCAGGGACGACCGCGAGGACGGGGCTCCCGAGGACATCGAGGACGGCTACCAGACCTCCTCGCTCGAATGCGACACGCTGCTCTCGCTCAAGGCGGGCGATTACAGCCTGGAGAAATACCAGGCCTACGACAAGAACAAAGTCCTGCTGGAGACCAACAAGCGTCCCAAGAACCTGGATTTCACCATCGAGGACAACAAGACCACCGAGGCCAAAGTCGGCGTCACGCTCTACGAGGCCGACGAGTATATCCGCGACTACTACGCGCTTTACGAAATCTGGAAGGCGCTCGACGGGGAGCACTGGTCTTACAGGGGTGAAAACTATCCCACCGGCGTCAACTGGGATTTCAACAAGGATCCCGACCTGTGGGGCGTCCAGCCGGGCGTGGAGGTGCACTCCAACGGCCGCGTGGCGAAGATCTCGATCGGCGAGTTCGGCTTCCGCGGGCACGTGCCGGCAGCCATCGGCCAGCTCTCGGAGCTCGTCGAGTTGTATCTGGGCACGCACAACGACGGCAACCTGCTCGAATACGACCCCTCGCTGGCACACGACAAGAGCCTCTCCGAGCGCAACCGCACCCGCATGGAGCGTCACAAGGAGTTCCTCTCGCTGATCCATATCCCGACCCAGACGTCCGAGCCGATCGCCCGGGCCCTGGCCGAACACGGCATCTCGATCCCGGCCACGTCGCTCTACAAGAATTTCACCGAGGATCAGATCATCGACCGCAAGACCGGCCTCCAGAACAATATCCGTCCCTACGACGTCGTACACGGCAAGCTCACCAACGGGCTCAAGTCGATCGACCCGGCCATCGGCAAACTCGAAAAGCTCGAGTACCTCAACATCGCCAACGGCGAGCTGGAGGAGATTCCCGCCGAAGTAGCCAACCTCAAGTCGCTGACCGACCTGGAGGTCTACAACTGCCCGAAGATGACCCGCTTCCCGGTGGAGATCGCGCAGATGCCCGAGCTCGTTTCGGTCAACATCTCCAACAACGCCCAATGGTCGGCCGAAGAGCTATACAAGGGGCTCGACGCCATCGCCAACGGCCCATCGAAGGAGAAGCTCCAGATCCTCTATGCGACCAACAACAAACTCAGGGAGATCCCCGAGTCGTTCAGCAACCTGAAGAAGATCGGCCTGCTCGACCTGTCCCGGAACCAGATCGAAACGCTCCATCCGCTGGGCAAGGAGGTCGCACCCGAACAGCTCTACCTCGACCACAACAACATCACTTCGCTCCCGGCCAACAGCGACGGCATCTTCTGCGGCACGGACGACACGGAGACCTTCTCGGTGACCTACAACAAGCTCAAGAAGGTTCCCAACATCTTCTCGGCCAAGTCCAAATACGTCATGAAATCGGTGGATTTCTCCTACAACGAGATCGACGGCTTCGAAGGCGAAGAGGAGGGCAAATACAAGGGCCTGCGGGTGGAGACCTTCTCGCTGGCGGCCAACCCCGGGCTGACGAAGTTCCCCAAATGCCTCGGCACGACCAATTCGCTGGTTTCCTACATCATCCTGCGCGGTTGCAGCATCGACGAAATCCCCGAGGGCAGCTTTGGCGGCAAGAACTCGACGGCGCTCATATCGCTCGACCTGACCTACAACAAACTGAAGGCCCTGTCCAAGGATTTCACGGCCGAGCAGCTGCCCTACCTTTACGGGCTGGATATATCGTACAACTCGTTCGACAAGTTCCCGTTCGGGCCGCTCAACTGCGCCGGGCTGACCGTATACGCCATCCGCGGCCAGCGCGATGCCGAGGGTAAGCGCTGCCTGCGCGAGTGGCCCACGGGGCTCTACCAGCACACGGGCCTGCGCGGGTTCTACATCGGTTCGAACGACCTGCGCAAGATCGAGGACACGATCTCCTACCTGATCTACCACCTCGACATCAGCGACAACCCCAACATCACGTTCGATGCCTCGGCCATCTGCTACTACTGGCAGCAGGGGGTCTACAACCTGATCTACGACAAGACCCAGAACATCCTGAACTGCGACAAAATGCTCGAATAACACCTAAGGAGAAACGACAATGAAAATAAAGAATTACATACCGGTCATCCTCTGCTCGATCGCATTATGCAGTTGCTCCGACGCCGACAAGAACATCGCGTTCGGGCTCGACAGCGACGCCATCAAAGCCGAAGCCGCAGGGGGAAGCCACAAGATCAAAGTATCGGCATCGGGGGACTGGGTCGCCACCACCGACGAGCCGTGGATTTCCATTTCGCCGGCCAACGGCCGCGGCACCACCGAGTGCAGGATACTCATCGACTCGGCGCTGACCGACTCGCCCCGCCGCGGCGTGGTACGCATCCAGGAGCAGAACACCTGGGACAAGAAGGAGATCACCATCGACCAGCAGGGTTTCGACTACGCCATCACGCTCGGGGAGAAAGAGGTTTCCGTGGCCAACTTCTCGGCCTTCGGCACCCGTTATTTCGACGTGAAGGTCAAGACCAACGTCGACTTTGCCGTCGAAGTCCCCACCTCGGCCGAAAGCTGGCTCAAATACGACAGCTATAAGGTCGAACTCGACCGCGGCATCCGCCCGCGCGAGGTGACCGTACGCTTCAACTGGAGCATCAACTCCCAGCCCAACGAGCGTATCGCCGACGTGGTGTTCAAGCCAAAGCGCGAGGTGGAACTCGCCCGCCAGGACAACCTGCTCGTCACGCAGGGCGCCGCCGAACCCATCGAGGAGAACACCCGCAGCGGCGACTCGATCGCCCTGCTGGCCATCGCACGCACGCTCGGAACCAACAGTTCGTGGGAGAACGGCGAACGCATGGACAACTGGGACGACGTCACCCTTTGGGAGGAGGGCATGGCGGGTTACACGCCCGAGAAGAACGGCCGCGTGAAATACGCCCGGTTCTTCATGTTCGACACCAAGGAAGAGCTGCCTTTCGAAGTGCAGTACCTGACGGCCGCCGACGAGCTGAACTTCTACAGCAACGTCAACGCCTTCCTGAAAGACCTCACCACCGGCGAGTACATCACCAAACTCACGCAGCTCAAACGCCTCACCATCGCCGCCTACGGGCTGGTTTCGCTGGACAAGAACTTCACGGCGCTCAAGAACCTCGAGTTCCTCGACCTGAGCAGCAACAACTTCCAGAAGATTCCCGACGAGATCAACCCGACCAACTTCCCAAAACTGCGGACGTTGCTCATGGGCGCCAACACGCGCAGGAACATCTACGACCTGAGCAACACCGTCGAAACCAACTACGGCGGCCTCGTCGATGAAGAAGGATTCCCGCGCCGCATGATCGAATGGGATCTCGACACGCTGCAGCTCTCGGTCAACTACCTGCAGGGGCCGCTGCCCAAGATGGACGACTGGGAGAAATACACCGAGCAGGACATCATCGACGCCGACACGCTGCCCCGCGCGCTGATCGGCACCCCGAAGGTGATGCCGCACACCAAGCGCTTCGCCATCAACCTCAACCGCCTGACCGGCGAACTGCCCGACTGGCTGCTTTACCACCCCGCCCTCGACTGGTGGTCACCCTTCCAGCTCGTGTTCACGCAGGAAGGCAAGGATGCGACGGGCGCATCGGCCGGATTCGGCAACGAACCCGCCAACCTGAACTATTACTACGAATTCTACGAGGGGTACAAGAAAGACCCCGGCGCAGAAGAGGAAGACGAGGATACGACCAAATAATCAAGACGATGAAAAACTATTTATACGGCATTTTTGCCATTGCATTCCTGGCATTTACCGCCTGCACCAACGAGGAGCTCCCGACGCCCGGCACGGGCCCGGACACCCCTGTCGAGCACAAGTCGGGGGAGATACTCGTCAAATTTTCGCCTTACGTGAGCGAGATACTCGACAAGACGGCCGCAGCGACCCGCAGCGGCGGCCCCGCCACCCGCTCGGGCATCCTTTCGGTCGACGAGGTACTCGACATCGTGGGCGGCTACCAGATCGAACGCGTCTTCCCCGTAGACGGCCGCAACGAGGAGCGCACCCGCGAATCGGAGCTGCACCTGTGGTACGTCGTACGCTTCGGCGACGACTACTCCGCCGAGGAGGTCGCCGAAAAACTTTCGGCCCTGGGCGAAGTCCAGCACGTGAACCTCAACCGCACGATCCGCCGTGCCTACAACGCCGGCAAGAAGGCGATGCCTCTCACCCGCGAAGCCCTCGCCGCCATGCAGCGTGCGACCCGCGCCGCCGGGGATACGGGTTATCCCTTCAACGACGAGCTGCTGCCGATGCAGTGGCACCTGATCAACCGCGGCAACCTGTTCGGCGAGAAGTCGATCGTCGATGCCGACGTGCAGTGCGAAGAGGCGTGGAAATCCTCGACGGGCGACAAGTCGATCATCGTCGCCGTGCTCGACGAAGGCGTCATGGTCGAACACCCCGACCTGAAGAACAGCATGTGGGTCAACGAAGGCGAGGTTTACCGCTCGAAGCAGGACAACGACGGCAACGGCTACAAAGGCGACGTCTACGGCTACAATTTCGTATTCGAGACGGGCGTCATCTCATGGGATGACATCAACGACACGGGGCACGGCACGCACGTAGCGGGCGTAATCGCCGCGCAGAACAACAACGGCATCGGCATCAGCTCGATCGCCGGCGGCAACGGCGACATCCCGGGCGTGAAGATCATGAGCTGCCAGATATTCTCGGGCAACACGGTCAGCAACTCGCTGGCGACCGTCCGGGCCATCAAATACGCGGCCGACAACGGCGCCGTCATCCTGCAGTGCAGCTGGGGCTATGTCTCGGGCAGCGCCAACAGCTACGAGTGGGGGGCGCCGGGCTTCAAGGACGAAGAGGAGTGGGCGACGAACGCCCCGCTGGAGAAGGACGCCCTCGACTACTTCCTGCATAACGCCGGATCGCCCAACGGCCCGATCGAAGGCGGCCTGGCCATCTTCGCAGGCGGCAACGAGAGCGCCCCGCAGGCCGGGTTCCCGGGCGCTGCCGAGGAGTGCATCTCGGTATCGGCCACGGCTGCCGACTATACGCCCGCCGTCTACACCAACTACGGCCCCGGCACGACGATCGCAGCCCCGGGCGGCGACCAGGACTACTATTACGAGTACTTCGACGACAACCACAAACGCGGCGAGATCGGCTGCATCCTTTCGACGCTGCCCTATGCCATCAGCGAAACGGGCTACGGTTACATGGAAGGCACCTCGATGGCCTGCCCCCATGTTTCGGGCGTCGCCGCGCTCGGGCTCTCATATGCCGCACAGCTCCGCCGCCACTTCACGGCCGACGAGTTCAAGGCACTGCTCTGCGAAACCACCACGCCGATCGACTCCTACATGACCGGCCTGAAAAACTACTACCGCTACGTCGCCGAAGTCGGCCTGAACCAGCCCATGCAACTGACGCTGGCCAACTACCGCAACCAGATGGGCGTGGGACAGGTCAATGCGGCCAGGCTGCTCAACGCGGTCTCCGGCAACGGCAAGCAGGTTTCGTTCCCGAACCTCTACATCTCGCTGGGCAAAGAGGTGAAGGCCATCCCGGCCAACTACTTCCTCGGCGGCGAAACGCTGACCTACACGGTCAGCATCGCCGACACGGCGGTCGCCACGGCGTCGATGGAGGGTGCGAAACTGACGGTCAAGGGGCTGAAGGCCGGTACGACCAGGGCAAGCATCACTTCGAGCAAGGGCGAGACGCACAATTTCAACATCACGGTGCGTAAATCCGCAAACGGTAACGGCTGGCTTTAACGAACGATGCGCTGCGGAACGACGATAGCACGTATGCTCTTCTGCTGCGGGGCGTTGTGGGCGGTAACCGCCGCCACACCGCTCTGCTCGCAGATCCGCATCGTCCCCCGTGCCAAACTCGACAGCCTGGCGCACCCCGCCACGGCCGCCGGTGCCGAAGCGATGCGCTTCGAACGCACGCAGATCGACGCAGGGCATATCGGCGAGGACGACACGCCGCCGAGCTACACGTTCAAATGGCATAACGCAGGGACGGCACCGCTCGTCATCACCCGCGTGCAGACCACCTGCGGCTGCGCCGCGGCCACCTACGGCCGGCAGCCCGTCCGCGCGGGCAGCGAAGGCACGGTGACGGTCACCTACCACCCGAAGGGACACCCGGGGAGCTTCGACAGGCGGATCTTCGTCTATACGCAGCTCTCGGACAAGATGCCGACGGCCATCCTGCACCTCACGGGCACGGTCATAGCCTCGGAACGCACGGACGGCGACTACCCCTATGCAATGGGTGCGCTGCGGCTCAAACAGCAGTCCGTGCGCCTCGCCCCGGAAAGGTTGCAGAACGAGCGCATCGAATGCCTGAACACGGGCGGCAAAGCCATGCGGCCACGCTGCGACGAGCACCTGCTCCCCCCGGGGATCACCTTCCGGTGCGAGCCCGCAACCCTCGCCCCGGGCGCCAAAGGCGACCTGGTCATCGGGTTCGACCCCGCGCAGGCAACGCGCAGGCCGCCTGTGCAGCTGCCCCTGATCCTCGAAGGGCCCGATGTTCCGCCGAGCGGGCGCACGCTGCAGATCCGGTTCGAAGAAACAGAGAAAGAAACAGACAAAAACGAGTCATATGAAAACAATTTTTAGATTTACGCTCCTTGCACTTATCGCGACGGCCTTCTGCGCCTGCGATGACGACAAGTCGTATGTAGCCCCCCTGGATGTCACGCCCAACAACCTCGCCGGCACGTGGCAGCTCGCCCAATGGAACGGCGCGCCCCTCGCCGAGGGCAGCTACGTATACATCGAGTTCATCCGCAAAGACCAGAAGTACGTCATGTACCAGAACTTAGACAGCTTCGGCGCCCGCAAGCTCACGGGACGCTTCGCCATCGAAACCGACGAGGAGCTGGGCGCCATCATCTACGGAAACTACGATTACAGCGTAGGCGACTGGCAGCACCGCTACATCGTGACCGACTTTTCGAAGACACAGATGATATGGACAGCCAAGGACGACCGCTCGGACATTTCGGTCTACGAACGCTGCGACGGCATCCCCGAGGAAATCACCGGAGGGAAAACGGAGATCGGAAGAGCACACGTCTGAACTCCAGTCACCACGATATCTCGTATGCCGTCTTCTGCTTGAAAAA
>ENA-OURK01000006-OURK01000006.1-human-gut-metagenome-genome-assembly--contig:-NODE-6-length-18121-cov-48.206440_pt1 | contig 18121 bp, 25 predicted proteins | sample MGYA00243075_ERZ508840 | MGnify/ENA primary metagenome ERZ508840 (study PRJEB26277, sample SAMN04329866) | human gut metagenome | biome: human-associated habitat | host: Homo sapiens | place: USA... | reverse complement strand
AGATCTTCTATACAGAAACATTGACTTACAACTTTTTTGTTATTCGCATATGATTTAGGCATTGTAGTTGCTTTACCTTGGCAAAGCTTAACAATACTATCAAGCTTATATGAAGGTGTTACTGGATGATAATTAACTCCAACTCGATCTCCAGCTTTATACTTTCCACTTGATGCAAAGTTTTGTACAAACTGCTCAGGTTTAGGGTATTTATAGGATTTCCCTGATTTTCCATGATACCAAAGCCATTGATCTTGGATCTCCAATTTACCATCCTCTGGAGCGATCAAATAATCATTTTTATCGAACTGATAAAGTTTACCACCATGTTTAAGTGCCAATCCACTTTGTGTTAAACTTTCAGTTACAGATGAAATCAAACTCATACCAATACGAGATCCTACTTTATATGTAAACATATTCGTAAGCATATCGGCAGTTATTACTTTTTCAGGGATATCTTTAGTAATAATTGATCTCACTCTTACTTGATCTTTACTCTTAGTTCTCTCAACTAAAGTGCCATCTACTTTAGTTCTACCCACAGCTTTGTCAGCTTCCAATAAGATTCCTTCATTCTTATCATCAGTTCCATCTTTGAAAGAATATTCTGATGCTAAGTATATGAATTGTCTAGTTAAATATCCCGAAGCCGGCACTGAGCCTTGCTTAATATCCTGAAGTGCTCTATTGTGAATTGCATGATTCTCATAATCATATTGACTCATACCCTTAGATAGAGTAGATTCAGATATTGAGTATGAATGATCAGGTCCTACATTTAACTGTTGAACTGACATATCAGTTAACTCATCCAATTTAGCACGTCCGGACTCACTAATCAAAGTTGATGTACCTTCCGGAATCTTTTTCAATTCAGCCTCTTGATATTTCATAAAGATTTCACGAATTGAAATCTCTTTTGATCTATCACTAAGGTTAGGATTATCCTCAATTTTCTTTATCTTATCAAGATATGATTTATCAATATCAAGATAAAGTTCAGATACACGTGTAGCAGTTGATCCATTCAATGTTGAAAGGTATGCTGCAAACTCCTTAATATCACGTATTCTTTTGAGTCGATCTTCCTTATCAATTAACTGCTCGTATAAAGGAGTTATATTCTTAGCAGTTAAGTTTTTATCAAATCCACCAATATAAGCATTGATATCCTTATCAAACATTTCTGTAAATATTGCTCGAGCTAATGTAGTTTTAACTCCATCAATTACACATAATGTCTGATACTTAAAGGAATCCCTATTTTCCTTTCGATACTGCTTACAATCCTCAATTGAATCAAACATTTCTAATGACTCCGGAACTATCACTTTAGTTCCTACTATTAATCCGTGAAGGATATCTTGTGATGGAGTAAACATCACCTTATGATCCTTCTTGTAACGGAATCGATTTCGAGCTCCTAAAGATTCAATCATCATCTGATTCATTTCTTTAGGTATAGCGTAGAACGCTAATGTATCCAAATATCTTCACAAGAGTTCGTTAGGCTCCTGCAGTTCTCTTATGAACTTCTCCATACTTTCTATGGATGTTGAGACTATATCTTCTAGAAAGGTATTTATCCTTTAATAGTTCTATGTTTCCACTCACTTGAGTGTACTCCCATAAAGGGATAGTCGTTGAAATTAAAATTAATTAATATTTAATTTACTGATTAACCATATATCTCCATTGAGCTTTAGGCACTCCCAGTATTTATTAGAATTTAAATGATAGCTATACATTTAACCATCAAAATCGCCATTGGTAGGCTTACATAATTCAATTGGAATTCTCATTACGTAGTCATTGGTAAGTTTTACTTTACATGTAAACATACCTAATTCATAGAGTGTCAATATCTTCACTTAGATTCGTTACTTCTAAGCAGTTCTCTTATGAACTTCTCTAGCTCTCACTAGAAGTTGAGACTATATCTTCTAGGAAGGTAGTTATCCTTCAATAGTTTTACATTTCCACTCACTTGAGTGTACTCCCATAAAGGGATAGTCGTTAAAGTTAATTATTTTATTTTTAGAATATCACTTTCTTTATGATATTCCTTAATCCATCTAGGATTCTTTTTGATATGTTTCTTAAAATTATGTTCAAAATCATCTCTAGTATGATCAATAAACTGATCAAGATAATTTTTCCTAGACATCTTTTTCTTAACGAATTTACGATCAATGTATAATCTTTTCCTGAAGTTAGCATGGAAATTATCTCCCATAACTGGTTCAGGTTCAGAATATGCATTTTGTCTAATTCCTACTAGATTGAACATGTGTATCAGATTTTGCTTAGTAGTATAAGCCATAAATCCAAATACCATTCCATCTTTAAGTTCAAACATTGGTTCATCACTCCAAACCATTAACTTTCTAAAAGTTCTTGCAATGAGATCAATGTCTTCCATTCCATCTAATTCTACTTGAATAAGACGTTTTCTCCAAACTATTACTTTGTACATAATTTAATTATTTAGTTAATTAACCTGCTGATTACCCATATATCTTAATTAAGCTTTAGGGACTTCCAGCATTTAATAAAATTTAAATTGCCCACATTAGTTTAGGCGCTCTATTTATGACTACATATTTACCATCATCCTTCCCAGGATTACCATTAATAAACTCATCAAACAGTTTCTGTATTTTATCTACTTCAGCTTGAGTTTTATAGATAGCTTCAGCTTCCTTATCTGATACGTCAAGTTTCTCAGCTAAGAATTTACAGAACTCAACTCTACATGCTTCATACATCATAGCTCTAGGGATAACTACTTCACCTGCATCCAGAGTTGTATCAGGAATAATTACACATCGACCTGAGTTTGGCAATCGATTTGACTGCATATATCGAGCCATATTAGCTTTAGAAGACTTCATCAAATCTGATAACGAATCTAATGAAGATGTTATCATAATCCTCAGAGCTCCTCGGAATGCAGCCTTATTAAACTCAGTTTTTATATTAGGGAATTCAGTTTTATAGTACTCTTGAATAGCATAAATGATATTCTGATATACTACTGAAATCTCATCATTCGATAATTTACTAGATCCATCAATAAATGTTAACGTTGGAGGTCTAAGTACCATTGGAACTACAATAATGTACTGATTAAGATAACTACGCAGTTCCTTTAATTTATCAGGAAAATATTGATTTACAATCTTTACTAATCCTTCATATGAACATTTAGTGAAATCAGTAATGTCATCTGTCACCTCTAAACTCTCAGTTTCAGTATTCCAAGACCATTGACAAATATTCATCGCTTTCTGATCTCTCCATGATACATTAGCAAAGTCTTTAGTAAATAATTGCTTAACTGACCAGTTCTCTCTGATAAAGTTAATTAACTTTTTGATTTTGAACTTACTAGCAAATAATACTGGACTTTCAATTCTAGCGAATCTTTTAAATGATGAAACTTCATCAAGAACCATTGAACCACATCTAGGACATCTTAGTCCTGGAGTTCTTATAGTTCCACAGTTACATCTATCCCTAAACATTGAACCAAAGATATCCTGATCATAAACTCCTCTAGGATATGGGAATATTCTAGTAGTCACCTTAAGATCAATATCCCTATACTCAGTTAATACATTATTACCACTGTACATGGCAATAAGCTCATCAGTTAACATTTGTACTCTAGGATTACCTTTCGTTCCACTTGACTCTGAATAAGATTTTTGTAATTCTTGTAATATTGCCATTATTGTTCAAATATTAATTTTTTGATTATTGATATATTTTCATCTTGTGGATACATTGCAGTTAACTCCCTATAGACATTACGTCTAGCTCTATTATAAGCATCTGGAGTCATGTCAAATATATCGTATAATCTGCTTGGAAGTACACGTTTCGTTACCTTACGATAGTCAGCTCTAAATTGAAGATATACTTGATAAGTTTCTATTGGATTCTTAATTTTATCCTCAATAGATCCATAATATCTTTCATATATTTCATTAGCTTTGATACCCTCACTTCCCCAGAAATTACTTCCTGCTGCCTTGGTAATGTCAATCATTTCAGTATTACCTGACTGCTCAAGATACTCTAGCCAAGAATTAATTACATCATCTCCTAAGGATCTGATGTTATCAAATGCTCTAGATATAATCTTAAGAAGATATGTAGGGATTGTTACACGATATACGATATCATATTGACCAGTTGTAATCAACATCATAAATATAGCTTTAGCTCTACTTAACTTAACTGCCTTGACTTTAGGCTTATTATCCGGCAGAGTCATTTTATCTACTAAATATGTATTAATGATATCAACATAAAGATCAATTAAGGCACTTTCACTTACCTCATCGATATCAGAGTTTAATGAGTAAGCCATTAACTTACCAGTTGAACCGGATATAACTGCACGATTCTTTCCTTGACGAGAGTTTATTTGATTAGCTATTCTTAGACTATAACTATAATAATGTGTGATAGTCATAAAGGCTGCCAACTTGTAAGCCATGTCATCTGTTCCAGCTATTTGATCATAAACTTCAAGAAGTCTATCATGAGCAGTTACACGTCCTTCATCCTCTTCATTGACTTCGGTTACTTCCGGAGTTTCTACGGTTACCTCCCCAGGTTTAGTTACTTGTTCTTCCATTATTACTATTTACTTTAAAGGTTACATAATCATCTTCATCACTTGCACTATAGGTCACATTAAGTTTCCACAGTGAACTAAAGTAATGTTGAGCGAATTCGAGTGGATTATAAAGTTTACTACCACTCTGCAACTCATTAAAGTAATCCTTCATATCATCAGGGATATCTTCAGGAATATCCTGATAATACTTTGACATCTCATACATATCATCTATGAGATGTTGTTTATCAACTACAGAAGATGATGCAGTTAATAAACTTGTTTTGATAGAATTTAATTCTAATCTCATTTTGTTTGAATTTAAGTTATTAATAATTTTTGGAAACAATTCTTTTACCGTTTCACAATTATAAGGTGAACACCCTTGGTAAAACGTCTCAAAAAAATATAAAAAATTATTGAAGGACTAAAATTATCAAACTGACAATTATAAATCCCTCAAGTACATATAACATAACCTTACTCCAATGAGGTTCAATATAAGGTGTTAATAACCATATAATGAACCTCACAATTCCATAACAGATGGAACCCAATATAATTTTAGTTATCATAAGCTCCATCTTTATGAAGTATAATTATATTGTTCAGAATTACCTACCATATTCCAATCCAGCAGTTTACCTTTTGAATCCATATGTAATTTAATCAATATATTCATAATTATTCATTTAATTAATTAAAGATTATATTCTATAATCACGTTATCAGTTGGAATTGCAATTCTAGTATTACCTTTTACGAAGGTAATCTTGTCACCCCAAGATCTATAATCAATCTTAGTAAATCCACTAAGTCGTCTACTTAAAAGATCCTCTATATTAGGATTACTACTAATCACTTCTATATTTTGAATAAAGCCATTTACGCCTATTATAACATAAACTAAATAATCTACCTTTCCCATGGCTGTTGATAATTTACTTTTAAGAATTTATAAATATCTTCTTCACTAGTTAATCCTTCTACTCTAGATCCATCTGAATCTTTATAAAGTCCATATTCATTAAGCTTATATCCTAATTGATTAGCTCTACGTCTCATATAAATATTGGTATCCTTACTACCGGTAAAATGCATTAATGCAAATGGCCAGTTTTCTTCAGCTACACATTTAAAATCGACATGAACAAATCCATCAATCATATAAGCTGCCTTAGCATCACCTCTACCGATATCAGATATTAACTGATATCCCATTGTATTTTCAAGATAATCAAGTAATTCATCCCAAGAGGTGCCAGGAACAAGTTGAACTAATATATCCAAATCAGAGACAGTTTTTGCTAATCTACGATAAGATCCGCAAACTTGATATACTTTCACTACATCTTTAAACTGCTCTAATACTGATCTAATATCAGCTATATAAGGATCAAACATTGCTCTAGGATATCTAACCTTACCATCATTATCCCTATTATTTTTACCTTCAGACTTCTCTGCATCCAATAAGATCTTAGGTAGTAGTTCAGGATAAGTACTAAATACCTCTTGAAGATGCTTACACTGTCTTCCTTGAGTATCTACTTTCAAATGAGATCTACGATAAGTGAAATCTCTACAAGTACATGTTACCTTTTCAGTATCAGTCTCATATTCAGCTCCAGTACTATTAGAGAATGTGATAAACTTGTTTTCAGGAACCCAATTAACATCAGGACATGAATCTATAAAGTCTGTAATATATTTAATATCCTGTAAGCTGATTTGTAATTCTCTAGTATTATCACTAGATGAAACTGTCCAGAACCATCCATTAGGATATTTAATAGTTAAAATATAACCAGCATCATTTAATAATAATCTGAATTTTAACTTATTATTTACATTAAACTCTATTAATTCATATGGAACATCACCCATTGGAATTCTAGTATAAGTCACAGTTTCATTAAATAATGACTTCAGAAGCTGAAATACAGCTTCTGAAGTTTTATTTCCATATGACTTATATATGGATAGATCTATATTATTCCTATAATTTAACTTCATACCTCGTATTGTATATTATTCAATTGTTTCACTACATTTTCAAAAATTTCTGAATAATTTGGAGAGGAATCCCTAATCAAGGATATAATATCAACTTCATTAGGATTTAGTAGACTGGTATTAAGTATCTTATCCTTCACTTGTTTTCGATCATCTGGATCAATATTTGAAGTATCAACATTAAGTATTTCATACTTACATCTATCAGTAGACTTAACTTTATATAATACAAGGAATCTAAGACATTGTAATTCTCTTAATTCCTTTTTCAATTCTGCTAAATCCTCATCTAGTTGATCCCTATTAGTTGGAAGGAATTTAACACATTCAAGATCACCTTTAACCTCATATTCCACCTTATATCTATTTATCACCTCCTCTTTAACTGTAGCAACTAAATTCATCTTATATAAGAAATAAACGTTACCTCTTCTAATAATAGCAAGTGTATGGGTATACTTACTAACATTATATTCATTATTGAGAAATTCTTCGATACTATCATCAAAGTCTGATACCTCCTTATTCTTAATAGAGTTATAATACTTGATGGATAGATCTCTGCAGTTCTCATATATTTCAAATCGAGTTAAATTCTTATATTTTTCTGGATATTTAATTCTATCCTCATTAACTCTAATAGTGATCTCCTGGAGGATATCTAGGAAATCATCTATCTTATCAATAATTAATTTATTAAAATTTTCTTCCATAATAGTTTAATTTAATTATTTAAATACTTACATAATAATTTTTATTAAGCTTAATTAACTCCTCATTTAGTTCCTTGAGATCTTTAAGATAATTACCATGACATCTACTCATTTCTATCTTACGTGATTTAGAAGCCTCATAGGAATCTACTCTTGTACTAGAATCTGCTGAATCAAGTCCATATGGGATATCACTTGGACGTCCATCTTTATAAAGTATTACAGCCTTTTTATTAAGTTGATGACGTACAAATTCCATTACAAAATTATCTAATACCTCTAACTTAACCTTAGATGCAACAACATCTAACTTTTCTATTGCAGTTATTTCATGCATCCCATACATTGCATCTAATTGAGCATTTATTAGGTCATCCCACTCAATATTATTATATAATCCCATAGCATTAACAAAGTTAACTGTCAACTTTCCATTAACTATAGCTACATAAAATACGGTATGGATTTCATCATACTTATATAGATTATCTCTTAATTCCTTAAAAGCATTATCAACTTCATTATTAGGAAATACCTTACAATAGAGCATCTCACATATACCTCTATAAGCTTTATTACTCTTAATGTCTTTTCTACATTCAGACTCAGTTAATTCTCCCATAAAAGCTATTATCTTAGCTCTACGGAATTCACTCTTATCCTGAATTTTACTAGGATCCTCTCTAAAGATTGCTATGGTACTATACTCAGGTTCAATATAACCTTTATCCATTAAATAGTCATAAACACCTGGAGTATCAACTTGTTTATGATACTCTACTGCTAGATCTCTCGCTAGTTTATAGACTTCATCATCAGGCTTATCCTTTACTGTAGAATCCTTTGAAAATAATTTACGAGTGATATCCTGAATTAAATCCAGGATATCAATAAGAAACTCATTTGTTAATTCTTTTTTATTTTCCATAATAATTTAATTTAATTATTTAATTTAAAATATTATTCACTATAATCAACTTCACCAACTGGTATCATTTCTCTACCATTATAATAGGTACAATACTTTGATATCCAATTATATAATGGATGGAAATGTCTAAAGTAAATTATATGCTCTATACACTGCTCATCATCCATTGAGATTATTAAATTAGATTTTGTTTGATAAACTTTCAGATCATAATGACCTTCTATAGAGTTTAATTTACGTGAAAACTTAAGATCTGAATCTTTTATAAGTTCCTTTACTCCATTAACCTCGCTATCATCGAATCCATCTATTACAATAAACCTATATAATGCAGGAAATTCATTTATGAATTTCAAATCGGTTATAGGACTAAATTTTAATTCATTTAATTTATCCTTAATAGAGTTAAGATTAACTTCTTTATCTTCATTCCTATTTAAGAATGTAATACGACTAAGCAGATAATCGGTACCCTTAAGATACTTTGCATGAGGTCCAGGAAATGGATTCAATACATTCCAAGATTTTTTATTTTCCATAATAGTTATAATTTAAAATTTATTCAAAATCGATTTTAATTCCTGTAATTCTACTAAAAGTCATAATATTACTCAATCTTTGACCTGAAGGAGAATGCTCTTGCATTATACTATCAGGTAACTGTCTGAGCTTAATATATCCATAATCACTAATGGATACTTCAAAACTATCCTTAGCCATAACACTTATATAATATTTAGCCATTTCTTTAGGATAATTTAACCATTGATCAATTGAACTAACATTATCCATAGCTTTATTACATAATGTATCAGCCATTTCATTACCATCTATACCTGAATGACCATCAACATGTTCATACTCAATTACCCATTCATCTGACTGCAGCATCTTTGTAATGAACATGATATTATAAATGATATCAGCATTCTTTTTCTCCTTAAGAATTCCTTTCTTCATCCAACCATAAACCCAATTACTTAATGTGTCAACTGCATACTTGGAATCTGATTTAATTAGGATCTTCTCATATTTAAGACCACTTATTGATGAAACTCTAACTAAGGCACTCAATATGGCAGTTAACTCCATCTGATTATTAGTAGCTATCTCATTATATCCAGCTTCACTAATATTTAATTGAGGAATATAATATGCCCATGCAGCTTTACCTGGATTCCCACGTGAAGCTCCATCAGTATATATAGTTAATACTTCTGAATCATCAGGTTTCATGGAATCTAATATCTTACGTATGATTTCAATATAATCTTTATAAGATTTATTAAAAGATTTAGGGATACTTAAAAGAATCTTATTAGTATCATCAATCCTAAATAAGTAATTATTGATCTCAACTGTATCTATAATATTACCTATTAATTTCTTACAAAATTTCAATGACTTATCACTCTCTTCAAATATCATTTGAACAGTTATGATAAAATCGGACTTTGGAAATTCAATTTCTTTACATGTAAGATCTATTAAGTTAATTCCATTAACTTCAAAAAGATCTGATAATTGTGTTACTGTTAATTCTTCCATAATAGTTTAATTTTAATTATTTATTTTCTTCTGGATAATATTCTTCCATTTTTTTATAAATTTCTTGTCTAGATAATCCTAATAATCCAAAAGTAGTAGCAACTGCTCCATCATACTCATCATCTGTTATGTTTTTTATTTTACTTTTGAACTCAGGATATCGTTTACCTAAATAATTTGATATCCATCTTTTAGTACTATCAGTCTTATCTAATATGATATACTCCTTATATGCACGTGGAAATTGATTTTTCTTACATGAATCATCTTTAATGATATCTTCAGTTACATCCAAAATCCAACCTGCAATATCAGTTATATGTTTATTTCTATCATATTTATAATTAAACTTATATTCAAGTTTAAGAATATGAGCTATAACCTTATGAATGATCTCTAAATCACTTTTTACTACACTTTTATATGAAAAACTTCTAGTTTTTTCATTATATTCAAAGTTCATTACTAAACTTGTCATAATAGTTATAATTTAATTATTTAATAGTACAATGTTTATATGCCCATTCGAACATAGGCTTAAAATGTTTATAATATATGCTAATAAACTGACATTTGGATCCAATGCATACAACTGCTAAGTTATCACCATACTGAAATTCACCTACCTTAATTTTTAAATAATCAGTAGATTTCGGAATATCCTTTACTTTCATATCACATAATCTACAAAGATCACCCTTAGTTAAATCATAATAATTAGGAACGGGTATTATAATATTAAATGTTGCTGGGAACTTATTAATATAATCCAATTCAGTTTTTATTTCTTCTAGTTTTTCACTAGATGGATTAATTGACTCTATGACATCCGAAATCAATATATCCATATTAATATTAGGATTAACATTTCTATTAAGATATCTCATGTTACCTAATACAAAATCATGACCATCAGGTCCTATATTTCCATCAAATCCTATAGATGGAACTAATATTCTACTTCCTTTTACTTCCATAATTAACCTTTTTATGTTCTAAATATTTTTTAATTTTTTCATTAATTTCATCCTGAGTGAATACTCCGATATCACTCAATCCGAGTAAAACTCCATTAACTATACTATTGACAGCTCTAGTATAATTATCACTAGTAGTTTTATTGGCAGTATCCTTAATATTAAATCTGATTTCTTCAGATATCATACCAAGAACATTAGTAGAATTGGAATCAATTCCAGTTATTAACCATCCACTTTTAACTCCATCAACTACTATCATAACTGCTTGTAGTTCATGCTCGTTGAAGACTCTAGTTAAATCTTCAGTTAATTTTTCTCCATTAAATTCTTTTTGCATAATATAAAAATTTAAATTAAATAAAAATAGGGATAAAAAATCTCCCTTCTAAAACCTTCACATATAAGGGTTTCAACCCTGCGGGGACGTCTCAGAAGCCTCACAACTTCCTATCAGTAACTACCCAATTATTTCTCTTCTTACTGAATTCAATATAATACTTCTTATCATTTAGAGATGGAATCCTAACCAATTTCTTATCATTAGATATATTCTCTAATATATAACACATTCTAAATCCAATGGCTATATTATTCTTATCAACTTCAACTGCTAATAAATAATCCTCACCAAGTTTCATTCTTTTATTATTTAATAACTTATTTTGGATCACTAATTCTTTATATCTAATATGAATTGCTAAACAGGTTATACCTAGAAAAATACTCAAGCATAAACATATTACTATTATCATAATTTCTATCATATTTAGACTAAAAATAAAATGGGAGATAGACATTACGTCTACCTCCCTAACATGAACAACATTTATAATTTACTCAATCTTAATCATTAATTCATTTTTATGTGATTTTAATTCATCATAAAGTAATTTCCAAGTATTGACTGAATCTACTACTTGTCCTTTAACTTTATTATATCCAGGTAAAATACATCCATCAGTATCAGCTGCTGTATTTCCTGGATGAATTAAAATTCCTTCAAATCCAGGTACATCTAATAATCTCGGAATTTTAGCATCACAATACTTTTTATACCATGATTTTTTAGAATATTTAGGAGATACTACGTCCAAAGTAACCTTATAAGTACCTATAGGTATAGCAGTATAACCTGGAATTTTCTTTACATAGATTGTATTAGGATCCATATCTGATGTTAATCCTCTATCAACATCTTCCATAGTATCACATAGGAATCCTGGATTCCAAGATAGAGTCATATGACCTAATGTATATCTAATACCTCTATAAAATCGTTTTACTGTAATTAAATTCATTATTATTTAAGTTTAGGAATTCCACATCCAAAGAATGAAGTTAATTCTTCATTACCATCTTTATCTTTACCCACTATATGAACTTTTACAGGTTCAGCATCTTCATGTAACTGCTTGAGGAATCCATAGCTAATGCATTCAGGATTATAGTATAAAATCTCAGTAGAAAGTCCACCTTCTTTACTTTCATATACTACTCTAAATTCACATTCATATCCACTAATAAGGGTATGAGTAAACTCATCTTCAGGCATCAACCCCATTCCCATTCCACTAGGATCCGGAGCTAGTCTAAAATGAAGTCTAGGTTCGAAATCAAGATAATTTGATACTATATTTGCTATAGCCTTACCTTGAGCTGAAGCGTTTAAGAAAGTCTTATCTTTAAGTTCCTTCTGAATATAAACTTGAGCAGTTTGAATAATTAACTGCATAAGGTGACTATTAGTTGAGAGTGGAGGTGGATTCTGACCTGCAGGAACTCCCTCTATCTCAGCTAGATAAGTACCCTCTTTATTAGTATTCTGCAATTTAAAAATAAAATTCTTATGAAGCCAGTAAAAGCCATCATAAGTAAATCCCCAATCTTGAAGCAATTGTTGGTTCAAAGTTTTAATTATATGTTCCATTGTTGTATAAATAAAATGTTTATTATAAGTTTCTTTTAATATAAAATCAATTTATATTAATTTTGTGATCCAGGTAGGATTCGAACCTACGACCCATAGCTTAGAAGGCTAATGCTCTACTCCACTGAGCTACTGGACCATCAAATAAAATAAAACTGCCTAGATATCATATCTAAGCAGTTCCCTATAAAGAAATTTTCACTTGTATAACTTAAAGTTCAATATTGAACAATTAGTGAGCGATAAACGGGACTCGAACCCGCAACCCCCAGCTTGGAAGGATGGTGATCTACCAGTTGATCTATTATCGCATAGCCCTCATTTCTATAAGGAAGAATAGAGGTAAGAACCACTTATGGTAAAAGTTCCCTACATTTCATTAATAACTTTAAATTCCTTTCCACTTCTCAAGCATCTCTTTGCTGAAACATACCACTCTAGGATACCAATAATGATAATCATCTTTTCTTACTTCTACACATGAATCATTATGTCCTATATATTCAACCTCAGATAGCGGCAGTTCAATTAACTCACCACTATCAATATAAAAATAAATTTTATCCATATCTTTATTAATTAATAATCATCTTTATGATCCCTATTACCCTTAATTATACTTGAAACTGTCATAGCACAAATTCCAGATAAGAGTGCCATTGCTACTATTATTCCCATATTTATTTTAATTTAAAGTTGTCCTAGGCGGATTCGAACCACCACTGAGGGAACCAAAAACCCTAGTGCTACCATTACACCATGGGACAGTTTATGGAGTCCAGATTTATTATTTACTGGACTCCTATCAACTTAATCATTAACATTAAATTAATACACTATTATGGAATCTCATTAATTTCTACTGGAACTGACTGAATACCATCAATATATTTCTTACATAATAATTCCCAGTATAATTTACTTACAAATACAAATCTAAGTGAATAAGCTTTATCACATGGGAGGAAAGTTTTATCCAATTTACTTGTATCAAAAGTAATATATACTTTATCATGTGTACCTCTTAAAGGTTTATATACTGAATGAGATATCAATCTCAATCCATTCTGAAACAGTTCTTTATTACATGAATCCCCTATAATTGGGATTCCAACTGCCTCGCTATTACGTAAATGTAATTCTAATTTAATATCGTATTCAAACTTCTTCTTAATCTCATTAAGATCATCTATATTAAAGTTAAAACAGATACAATTATCTTCTACACTTACTCTAGATTTATCATTATTTTTTAAATTGATCTTCATGATAATATTTTCTAACATTATCTCCATGATTCATCGGTTGTAGATTTTTAGATATATTATTCATCTTATTATTATCCTTATGATCTACATCTTTTCCGACAGGTTCTCCAGCAACTAATCTTGATATTTGCTTAGTCTCCCTAACCCCATCTTTATAGAGTTTAACTTGCTTATATCCACCTTCCCTATTAACATAAGGTTTTACTTCTTTACCTTTCCTAAATACATGTCCAGTTGAAGTAATAGTATAATCTGGATAACCTTTTATTTTATTTTCTCCCATAGAATTTTACATCTCTATTTAAAATCATAGTCATTCTCGGAGGATTCGAACCCCAATTCTATTACCAATTAAGATAATCGCTTTGTGCCAACGTGTTTATTAAGCTAACCAGAATGCCCTTCAGTGTTGATATACTATCACAAATATATCCTCAACTTTACTCCAGGTTCAAGGATTTGAAGCTAACCCACTCTGACTTCATACTAACTACAGATCTCTAATAATATACCACTGCCTGTATCTCGGTAAAGCCTTAGCCATATAGTTACTAAGTGGAAGATCTAATTACTCACTTTGTGAATAGTTTTCTGATATAAGGTCAGATAAATCTTTAATTTTCTAGTTTAGTTAATATGGATTCAGAATAATTACACATATTACCCTCAGAATCTACGCAGTTAAATATTCCATCTCCAAAGTAATATCTAACAGTCAGTATACGTGCTATATTATTTTCTATATGGACTACTTTATCTCCAGTTTGGAACTTATGTGCACTTCTACTCCTAATCTCAATATCAATTTGAGATCTTAACTGCTTAAGTTCAATTATACTTAGTTTACCTAATTCAATATTCATTACACAGTTCATTTAATTGTTGAATTATAGATTTATTTCCATGAATCCTATATGATGGAAATAACCCTAACTTTCTTTGAGCTTGCTCAGTAAATAAAAACTGTCCTACAGATAGCTGAACAGTTCCAATTATATTTCCATATAATTTTATCCAATTACCATATAGTTCAATTTTCATGTTATGTAATATTATAGAGATTATGGTATAGGGAGTCATCCCCCCCCCTAATTATTCTCGCTCTTCCATATAATGGCGCTAGATTTATTCACCGAAAAGACTGACAAGGTCGCGTTATCATAATCTGATTTTATATAGTTTGGCTTTCTACTTAATTTTCATAGTGATATAGTTCACTAATTTCTCAAATGTATCCAACTTCTCTGTATCATCGTCTGGAATTGAAATACCGAATTCACTTTCACAATCCATGATAATTTCAATTGCATCCAATGAGTCACCTCCAAGATCCATAAGAGTAGTTGTAGATGTTATTTCACTTTCTTCTACTCCCAATAAATTTACTAAGATCTTCTTAACTTTTTCTTCTACTTTTGTCATAATAGTATAATTTTAAATTAATCTAATGTTATTTGATTTTTTTAATTTAAATCAAGATTTATTAATATTTCTTTATAAATCACGTCAATAATAAAATTTTAATTTTTCGAATTTATTGGATATTTTAAGTCTCTTAACTTCTTTTCTAAATATTACCTTAAATTCTCTAAATAAATCTGCATTTATAAACTCCCTAGATATGTGAAAATATAATTTAATATCTCTTTCCAAGGTTGCTATTTCTAATCGGGTTCCAGTTATAAGGATATGTCTATGTAATATAGATCCTTTATCCCATCTAGTTCTACTTTCAATATAATCACATGTTATTCCAATCTTATACCAATTATAATCCCTATACCAAGCTATATAATAGCAACATGGATCATTTATATTACCTCTGTGTATAAATCTAGAATAACAACTATTAATATTACTTACTATATTGAATATAGGATAATAATTTAATTGATGTCCTAATAGTGCAGTACATTCATATGGATTACTACATGTTAATCTATATCCTTTAGTTGGACTTACGTATCTCTTAAATTTTCCACATATAGGACATCTAGGTATAGCTGTACCCTGAATTCTTATTATATATCTTCTATAATAATCCTCACTCGAAATATTAGTCAGATATCCCAACCATTTTGATATCCTAACATTATATACATAAATACCAAATTCAGATTCAATTACCTTATATCCATAAATTTGATCTTCCCATCCCTCATTTGTAATTTCCCAAGGAATTAGATAATATAATTTATTTCCAACATATAAATATAATATCCAATCTGGATAATACTTTAATTCAGGTAAATTTTTAGTCATAATTAATACCGATTTTATTAATTAACATTTAAGCTACCAATCTTAATAAACTGAGAGAGTAGGTAGCTACTCCTACTCTTTAATCTCAGTACTAAGAAATCGGCTTAGTGTGGAGATTAATGGAATCAAACCATTAGTTTAACTGTAATAGTCAACCTTCCCATCATTGAGCTAATCTCCAATTGACTTATAGAAATCTTCAATGTCAGTATTAGTCTAACCTAACTTCCCTACGTAAATCCCTCGGTAATAACATTCCATTGAAGTTCCTATAAGATTAAATACTATAAGCGACTCGTACACTATACTTTAGTTGACACTGGACTCAACATACGATACCGCTAGGTAGTTATTCACTACTAGTGTCATCTACCTTGGATCCACTCCCAAGGATATATCCCCAAATTTATGACTTTTGTTTCATCTCTCTGAAGAGGTGGTAGTATCTTTCAGTTTAAGATATCCTCAACGTACTCACTAATCAGTTCACTGCTACCATCAGATCCCTAACTGCTTTCTTAAAGATCGGTTTTATTTGTCATATCATTTTCAATAGTATCTAATGTGGGATTAGAGGGAGTCGAACCCTCACGCATCACTGCATATGATCCTAAGTCATACTTGTCTACCAGTTTCAACATAATCCCAATTAAGTGAACCATTCAGGGATCGAACCTGAGACCTTAAGTTTAGGAAACTTACGCTCTTCCAACTGAGCTAATGGTCCATTTGAGCGGTAAACGAGATTCGAACTCGCGACCCCCTGCTTGGAAGGCAAGTGCTCTACCAACTGAGCTATTACCGCAGTTTGATCTAGAGTGAGAATTCTACTCACAGTTTCATACCTCGCTCATTATTACTCCTTAATTCGCATTTCCATTATCTAGATCAGTGTCAGGGCAAAACTTGAAATTAATATTAATAACTAAACCCCCAACTGAGCATAGATCTTGTGCACCAAACCTATACTGTTTTGTAACGTTACTTATATTAGTCTTTACACTAATCTAACTTAAATTATCATTCCATTGATTAAGATCATTATCTGGAGTCCCAACCCATAGATCAATAATATCTTCCTCTTTCTCTATATGAATACATGGAATTTTATGACATCTACAATAAAGATTGTATTCTGATTCAATATCATTATGTAATTCACCTATAAATAAACATAAAGATTTATGACTATTAAGAAAATTATACATATTGATATAATCATCAGTTTCATTCCTATCAGAATTAAAGAAATTGATTCGACCAGTTCCTTTAGTATCTAAATACTTAATCAACTGCTCTGCATCTTTCATTCCATATTTTCTAGTCCAATCTTTATTAAACTGCCTATAGATCCAGGTTACATTATCTAGATTGACTAGATTAATTACCTCCCATCTATCTAATAAATATTTTAATGTAGATAAATTTACATACTTTAGATCAAAATATAATCCTAATGTATCAAATTCATATCCTTTACAACATTTGCATCCCATATTATTAATATTAGGTGACTCGCATGGGACTCGAACCCATGACCCCAACATTAAAAGTGTTGTGCTCTGCCAGCTGAGCTAGCGAGTCAGAAATCCCTAATATCACTATTAAGGATCCCAAAATAATAGAAAAATTAGCAAGTACTTTATTACAAGAGTGGACCCTGAGGGACTTGAACCCACGACCTACTGATTATGAGTCAGTTGCTTCTAACCTACTGAGCTAAGGGTCCATCATATAATTACACTTCTGCAGTTGCTAATTTATTCTTAACATATTCTCTAAAGCTACCCATATTAGGAGCTTGAGAAACTACATTCAGACAATGCTGAAGTACACCCTTTAA